>Ga0114995_10002551_pt1 | contig 12586 bp, 3 predicted proteins | sample ArcticOcean_MG_C_11_FD_87038 | JGI IMG/M metagenome (GOLD analysis project Ga0114995, IMG submission 87038) | Marine microbial communities from western Arctic Ocean - ArcticOcean_MG_CB2_154 | ecosystem: Environmental > Aquatic > Marine > Oceanic | place: Arctic Ocean: Canada Basin | collected... | reverse complement strand
CGTGCTCGCCGCGATCCCGGTTACAGGAGGCTTGCAAGCATACCGACCATGTGGCACCGTTAAAACAATTTAACCCCAATTATTTTCTAAAAATCACTTGGGCTGGGCACTTAATGTCGTTTATCCCATGGCCTAATCAGCGAATCGCCGTGTAACACCGTGGGGCTGTTGTGGCTCAGAGGGTAGTCGGGAAGCGTACTATAGTGTGCACGTGAGGGCGCGTTAAGGGCGCGTGCAAGTTATTAGTAGTTTCGCGTAACGTGTGTGGCTTTAACGTGTGTTATGCCTACTGCTGCTGAAAGGCTGTTGTTCTCCCGCCCTGCTGATTCCAATAAGAAGCCGCATAAGGCCACCGCACCGCCTCCCCGGGACATAACCCCGCTGGGGGTCCTTCTGCCGGGGCTTCGTTTAGCTTATTCAGGATCCCTCTACACCACACTGGATCGACCTGCGAAATCACAAATAATAGGGGAGTTACGAAGTAATTGATTGATACAAGCGGCGGAGGTGACACGCGTTGCTATGCAAATCCACCAGGAAGCATGCCGTACATCGGGGTTGTTCACCTTGCTCGGTGTGTTGGGGTAAAGTCTCCACGGCATTCCCTTCTCGCAGGGGGACCAGGTGTCGGTGGATAGGAATACCTCCGATAAGAGACAGAAGGCAGCCGGATCCTAGAGGAGACATATCCGGAGGAGACGGATGAGTGGCGGTGTGATGCAGTGTGAGGGTTGCGTGTGGGGGGCGTGTGTCAGGCATCAGCATGAAGCAGTGCTGTCACTGGGTGCACGGGCTGCTCCTTCGGCATTCACCTCTCGCCGCATCTGCTCCCTCCCCGACAGAGCCTCCACATTCCCCCGGGTCGCCTTGTACTCCCCCGACCGCCCCGTGTTGTACCCCAGCCAAGCGTGCAGCGCAGACGCCATATACTCATCCGCCTGCAGAGTCGGCACGGGCTCGTCCAAATTCTTCAAATCACGGTCCCATCGCATCAGGCCGGCCTTGACCGCCACGTTGTAAGCCTTGTGGTACAAGCAGACTTGTCTGGGCGACATAATCGAGTACTGGATGGTGTGAAAAAACTCTTCGACCAGCTGGTTGATCGGGTGTGGGTCATTGCTGCGGCAAAAATCACCAAGCGCGACCCCTGTGGTAGGAAACCATGGCGCTGCGCCACCGAACCCCTCCTTGAACCTCTGCCCAGGCGCAAGGTCACAGTGTCGGGCTCCTCGGGTGTTCATCGCGGTAGTTCTCCGCCGCCCCCTCCTGTACAGTTTTTCATGTGGCGTGCAATTCCGGCCTGTAAATCCACCATTTGCTGCTTGCAACTGGCACCGGTGGCGTAATCCTCGGCCTCCGCTCCCAAATCAATAGGAGATCACCAGCACTACAAAATGAAAAGACGAGAAACGGCGGCTTGCCAGGTTTTCGACGTCTTTGCAACCAGCTTCGCGATCGATTCTTCCCTGTTAAAACTATTAATTTCGCCCTCATTTTGTGGAACAAGCAAAGTCAACCCCGCGCATCCCATCGCGGTGTATACGATCACTTGACCTGAAATTCTTATTCCAAGATGACAGGATTCGAGTGCAATCATGATAAATTCAACAAACGTAAGCTGCAGCAGCCCCGCAGGGACAAAAAACGCAACGCAATCTCGATTTCGCCCTTCGCGCGTATGGTCTGCGGTATGTTGCTCATCGGGGTCGCCATGGTCGCCGCAGATGCAGAGAGGCCCGAACTGATGCCATCAGGGGGCATAGTGGAGGAGCACCCACGCAACGTGTTCGACCTTGTTGAGCCCACGGATGCGGTTGTGCCTGAGATCACAATGGCGGCACCAGAAGTGCCACCAAAGATGGGAACGAGGGCTCGGCAAGGCAAGCTACGGGTCACTCAGGACCCCAGTAGCTCGAGCTCTGGCGATGGTCCTCTGGAGCCTCAGCCGTCACCGACCGAAGTGAACGGCAATGATAAAGAAGAAGCCCCTGCAACGTTGATCCCTGACGAGGGTCTAACCAAAATGGGGACGAAGGAGCCCGAGACCTTCGAAGAGCTCATTCAAATGAGCCCAAAGGCGTTGCGCTCGAGCTCTCAGAAGGGATATGGCAAATACATCTCTGTCAAAGGGGCTGTGGTGGCTGCTGTGTCCCAGTTGCCCCCTCGTGATGTGGAAACAAGTAAGACTGGATTCACGCAGCTTTCTGCGCACAGGAAAACGGAACACGAGATTCTTGCCAAGATAGCGGCGTTCACGAAGCAGCCTGCTCTGAGCCGCAAATCGATGGTGCTGCTGGGAGCCGATGAAAAGTGGTGGTGTGGTGAAGGTTGTCATAAATGGAAAGCAAAAGCGGAACGAGATGCAAAGTGGCACTGGAACGATTTGGGCCGCAAGGCGGTCGAAAAGAAGGACAAAATTGCAGCTGCTGCGGCAGAATTGGGTCAGAAAGTGGTTGAGAAGGCACGGAAGGTAGAGGCAGATGTCAAAACAGCCATCAAGGCTGCCCAACTCATCGCGAAGGTGGCAACGTCTGGCTCATCGCAAGCGGTTATCGGTGGTCTCAACTGCTTGAAGAACAAGAAGGCTAGTCCCAAGATGTGTCCCACAAAAGAGTGCATTAAGATGGTGAAGAAGGAAGACCGCTTTACCAAGTTCGGTGCAGAGAACTGCCCTGCAATTCCGCTGCGACATGGCATGAGCGTCGCATTTGCTGGCAGAAAGGATGCTGGTAGAAAATGCCGCCTGCACGGCGTCGATGTCCACTGTGATCGCCGCACGATCGGAAGACACGAGACCTTCAAGTTAGAGGAGCAAGGTGGCGGCTGGATCGCCCTCAAAGCCTCTAACGGACGATACTGTGCTGACGACCATGACAGAATCAGATGCAACCGCGAACGTGTTGGGGGGTGGGAAAGGTTCAAAATTGAGCGTCATTCCCATGGTATCGCTCTGCGAGGAGGTCGAGACAACCGATTCTGTGCTGACGAAGGCTGGCGCATTGTCTGTAATCGTAATACGCCGCAGGGTTGGGAGATATTCACCCCCACCTGTGTCGAAGGATGCCACCCAGAACGTTGCGTGGTTGCCCATGTTGGCAGCAGCCCCAGGAAGAGCAAATCGTTCCGGTTCACACCAAAAGGCGCCCGTGCAAGCATGAATGCCACCGCGTTCGCCAAGGTATTATTATTCCCTTGTTATGTGTATTTGTCCATATGTCGCAGCAGCGCACCCCTTCTGTCGCTGCCGACGCACTTCTGAGCTGTCTGGCATTGCAGACCATGGATGAGTACAAGTGTCCTGATACAGTTAACAAGGATAATGCTCTGGGCTTTTGGACGTATGCTGATTCGTTCAAGATCAACAAGCAAGGAAGCAAGATGCTGGTCACTCGAACCGACTCGACTGACGGCTGGGGTCTGGACCTCCGCTTCGAGTGTTGCAAAGGCTCTAGCACTGCACCGCTGACCACAAGCCCTGATGGCTGCACCAACCATGGAATCCTTCATGCTCCAAATTGTGTTCGTAAGGTTGATGCTCGCGTGTGCAATGGTGGTATTGACCCTGATATCATGACAGCTCTGCTTAAAGATCCTGTTGCATTTGTGAAGAAAGGCGGAATTGAGGATCTCAGTAAGATGTTTTTGACACTCATCAACGGCGCCCCGGGTATGCTGAACGTAAAGTCAGCCTTGAAGAACATGAGGCGGATTATGCCCAAGGAGATGGAACTGGACCCGAAGGCACTTCTTGACGTAATTTTAAAAGGTCTGGATGAAGTGCCAATCCCCGAGTTTGACTGTGTAAAGGTGAACAGCACCTCACCCGATCATCCCACTTATCAAGCCTAACTAGCACCCCTTGTCGTGAATGATAGGATGCGATCAGTGGCGTTATGAAATCGGTATCGTCAGACACCGAGATGAACTTCTTCCAGCAGAAGGAGAGGACCCAGAAGGAGTTTCACCGAAGGGGGTTGACGCAAAAGCTTGTCGTGCATTCGCAGCCTGAGCCCAACTACCAGTACCTGCATAATGTGGTCTTTCTGAAAGCCTTTGGCATGGCCCTGAGCGAAATGAGGCCTCACCACACGAAAAAGGACAAGACGGACCACTCGGCTGCGATGGCCGCTCTGTCACACGACATGCGCTTTGCTCTAGAAGCGATGACCACTAACGTCAACCAAAAGAAGACAGTGATACAGCAGTTCGAAGGTCTCAAGCACAAGCTGCCTGCAAAAGCTTTTGAGCAGCTCAAGAGCCTGATGCACCGCAAGTCGGGCGTTGTGACTATCAAACGAGCTCATGGCGTCAGCGGTGGCCACAATGTCTTCTTGCAGGACTCCGGCGTTAAGGTCCCTGCCTCCGTCTTCATGTCTGAAGTCATGTCGGCGCGGCACCTCAATCGCAAGCTTCAGCCTCACCACGCCATCTATGCTGACCACCAACAGTTCAATATGCTTTATCAGCCCACATGTGGACCCAAGAGTTATGACACCACGACAGCTGTGGCCTCACAGTGCCGCAAGGTAACTCCAGTTGGAAGCTGTAAGGCCAACAAGCGTTGCTCGTGGCATGCAGACTTTGATTCTCAGCAGGAACTAGAGAACGCGAAGGGTTTCTACGCAGCGAAGGTCCTTGACAAATCTTCCAATCTCATCGCGGCTTCAACCTCTGTCGGTATGCAGGAGAATTTTAATGGGGAAGACGGTCTCAATGCTCTGGTTGACCCTGTTCTCGATGAATTCACGGCATGGCTCCAGGGGATTATGAATGAGTATGTCCTTCCCTTCATGGACAAAGCGCTCTTTTGGTCACTGGACGAAATAGCTAAAGCCGTGATGAAAATGGCAGGGCTACATAGCACTTTCAAGACACTTATGGACTATGCCATGCTGGCGTTCGATGAATTTCGGAAGGCAGATGTTTTCACTATCCTTCTCAAAGCAGTTGAGACAGCCAATAACTCACATGAGAAGAAGGTCGCACTTCAGACATTGACAGCCTTTATCAATGGTGAGGTTTCTGCTCAAGATCTATTCCCAGCTGTTTCTCTTGCTATTCAGAGCATGATGATGAAATGGGTGATGGACCTGCTCGGGAAGTGGCTTCCAATTCCGATTGACATGGCTACTGACGCGATGTCAACCTTGGCTCTCGAGATCGTCGCAGCCATTGTTGATGAGCTGTGCACGATTGGAGTGCCTGTCACCTCCGCTGCCTACGGGTGGATCGCTCCACTTGTGACTGAGCTGATTAAAGATGCCATCCTCTTCATGAGACAAGCTAGCTTGAACTTGTTTACATGGGGATCGAAGGTGACCATGCAATTTATCCTCGATGCGATCTTCAAATCAATGAATTGGGTTGTCAAACCAGGTCTGGAATCAGTCGATTCCCTCATGAACTGGACGCGAGACATGTTTGAGAAGAGCTTTGGTCCGATCCAGAAATTCTGGGACAGCGTACCTGATCCAATCAAAAACCTTCTCCAGTTTGCTGGTAAAAAAATGCTCAAGGTCGTTATGCAAGGCCTAAAGGACCCTCTCGTAGGTTGGATGACTGTCAAGCGACAGGTCCTCGTGCTCACGTTGGCCAAGCAGCCCGAATACCCCCCTCCCCCTCCGCCGCCGCCACCACCATTTGTGAAGGTTGTCACAAAAGGGCACTGCTTTGGCAAGTCTTATCAGAACGTTGACGACAAGGTGAAGTACCTCAACGCGCCAACCCCTAAGGAGCTGACAGAGAAGAAGAAAAATGGTGCAACATCTGATGATGCGGGTCCCCTTTACAAGCACACCACGCATGGCGTCGAGAGTGAACACCCCTGCTTTCTCATCACCAGCCACCAATTGTGCGAAGAGAACATGCTCACGCAAGGATGGCACAAAGAAGACAGCGTGTTGGCTACGGTCCACGAAGAATTCAAGAAGAGTGCCAAGTACCGCCCTCTCGGGTGTTATAAATTGGGCTATGAAGCGGCCAAATTCTCGCAAGGGTCTTCCGCAGTAAAAGACAATGGCGTGTTCAATGGCCAGACCAAAGAGACTCTCGGCTCAAGTGATGGCTTTACAGTCTGGTACAACCCTGTCATTCCAGCCGATCAACTAAAGGGAAAGGATATTTCAAATGATGCCAAGAACTTCATCAAGAACCATAAGTCGCGCAAAATAGGCAGTGGGTTCTGTAGCAAGACGAAAGCCTGTCTTTGCGCATGTCCTATCACTCTGGAATATGATCAAGGTTACCAGGCAGTGGAGAAAGACAAAGCTGAACGTCAAGCAAAGATGGATGCGGCAGGTATAGACAAGACATCCGCAACCATTGTCAAAGAAACGATGTCTCTACTCCAGGAGCTTGACCCGGAGGCGGCTACCAATGCAGCCATGGACACAAGTTTCGTAGAGACATTCGTTCCTCCGACACATCCAGCGCTGAAGCCAAAGAAGCACCAATATAAGGCCGAATGGAATGTCCCACATGCCTTCAACCAGATAGTGAAGCCGATTCAGGTTGAAGAACTGCTCAAAATCGCGGCTGGCACAAGGCAATATGCTGCTGCCGACCGGGATCAAAAGCTTGCTGAATCACATGGGCATCTCATGCGAGCTGTGGAAGCGTTGGAAGTGCAGCTGAATTCGGCCAATTACAGTCAGCACACAAACATGAAGCAGCTACTTTCAGAAGTGCAGGCATACAAAGCCAGCGCTGAATCTCTGTTCGTTCAGTACGGCGCTCAGGAGGCTAAGTCGCACCAGGCTGCTGTTGCTGCTGTGACCATCTTTGTTGAGCAAAACGCCAAAGACGGTTCAAAGGCAACGAAATTCAACTTTCTTGGTTGGATCAAGGGACTATGGGATGACATTGTTGCTGCAGTCAAGGCATTCAAAGACACCTCGGATTGTGTGAGGGGCTCGATGACGAACAAGAATAGTATCCTTTACATCCCAGGATACAATGGTTTGGCCAGGGGTTTAGGCGATATGTTTCACCTTGGCTGGCAGGCACTCACCCATATTCCTCAGATTTTGGTGAACATATGGAAGAAGGCTTTCCGGAATGCCGGTGATATGCTCAAGCACGTCACTTTCAACGTGGAGACAACTTTGAAGCGAATGATGAATGACCTTGATCCAGCAGGAAATCCCAAAATTCCCCCTCTTAACGTGGATACCGTTCTCGGCGAGATGATTAAGAGTTTTGACAAGGCGAGTGAAACGGAGCCAGCCTACAAGTGTATCAGGAACTATGTAGTTGACGGTGCAAAGCTGTCGAAGCCGCATTTACAGGCCATTGAGGATGCAATCTTGAAGCACACTTCGCAGGAATACATTGTAAAAGTAGGCACGATGGTTTTCCAGGAATGTTTCCTGACAGCAGTCGATTCCATCGGCAACCGCTTGATTGGCGAGGAGGGAATGGCCGGGCTTAGGGCCATCGGTGTCAAAGTTGTGGCATTCATGGACAAGTACATGAACATTGGCAAATGGTTGGAACAGCTTAACACGGCGTCTGGTCCAGAGGTTCAGCAAATCAAAGAGGAACTGTATAAACTTCTTCGCGGCGACGTGAGTCTGACAAGTCTCGTCGGGGGGTACTTAAAAGGCATTCAGGAAGTTGCTGTGGGCGCGCTTCGGAGAGAGCTGGATAACTACATGCCTGCTATATGGGATTTCATTAGTGACTTCATGACTGCGATCGTTTGGCCGGCTGTCAGTTTTGGCCTTGACTGGGTTGCTTCACTGGGTTCGGTATGCACTGAATGGATCGCTAGTATAAGCACCAATATCCTACAGCAGGTGTGGGACCGCGTTCACTCATTTGGTCGAACGTTCGTGACGGTTGAGCTTCCAAATATGCTCGCCTCTCTCACTAGCGATTTACTCGGGAATGTGTTCGATAGCGTTATGTTTATGTCTTCGCCGGTGTTGGAGTTCGGCGACTGGGTTTTGAGAAAAGTGCAGGAGGTCGTGGACATGATTATGAAGCCTGTCCTTGACTATGTTCAAGGCCACCAGGCTGTGCGGGTTTTCATTAAGTGGACGAAGGATACGCTATACAACTTGATGGAGATAATTATTCCAGACTTCAAAAAGAATCAAAGGTTGCTCAGACAGCTTTGCAGGCATATTGCCGATCCAAAGCACGGAGAGAAGAACCCCTGCGATCACTGGCTCGGAAGTGCGTCAAATGGATTGTCATTCCGTCAGGATGGCTTGAGGCTGGAAAAAGAATATTTTGCACCGCCGATTCTCGCACAGGAGCCAAAAAAAGCTGAAGCGAACCTTACGAACGCAACAGCCGGGGAACAGTGGGAAGTCACTCCAGAGAATCAGAACGATTCGACTGCGTTCACGGGCGACAAGGACCATGCTATGAAGGCGGATCCTCCCACAGTCGAAGTGCCCGACAAGCGGGCCGCTGATCTCCTCGACAACCAGAAATCGCTTCCCAAAGAATCCTCATCACAGTCACCAAAGATGCTGAGCGGCGGCATGGTGTCTCCGGACGTCAAGGTCAAAGCCGGACTAGAGGGCCAAGGTCCTGTCGTTGGAATGGACACGTTGGAAGCCCAGAAGGTGAATCAGCACCAGAAGGGTTGCCACTCCTGTCAAACCTTCGTCCAGGGCTACTGGGAGGGCGGTGTAGATGCTGCAGATGCGCTCTGTACCGGCAAGAACGACCACTCTCACAACCCGATGTGCCCGCTGTGGTCCAAAACTGACGCCTCAAGTCCATCGTTTGGTGACAAGATCAAGCAAACTATGGATGAGTCCTTGGCAGCGGGCGTGTGCATCTTTGAAACATGTCGTCTAATGGACCGATGCGCTCTATCAAAGTGTGACAAATGCCAGCTGGATGAGGGCAGCAAGCAAGCTTGTGTGAAGAAGAAGTTATGCACCGAGGCAGCCCCCATCTACCTTGCCTGTAAGAATGAGAAGGCCATCAAAGAGTACACTAACGAACTGGTGAAACCAATGGAGGGGAACACGTATCACTTTACGTTTCAGACCATTTATAACGTAGCTATGAAGGCCCTGGAGCAGCACACCGACAAGAAAGGTGAATCTTACACCCAGGAGAAGTCGACCGTGAACAAGGCAGTGTTTGACATCAAGGATCTGACAATGCAGCGTATGGCCGAGGGGGATGGCGGCTTGAACGATGAAGAAGATCTGCTGATTAAAGCTAATGAGAAGTACACTGCAGCACAAATGCTAAAGCTCGAGATAAATGATGCATCGGTGACATATTTGTCCAATGGAGAGCAGAAGGAACGCAAAGACGTGTCTGAGACTTTTCAGTTGCCGTTTTTTGTCAAGTTGAAGAACGGCAAGGTGACGAAGTTCATGCACAGTCCTGAGGATGATGCCGAAAAAGCCGAATTCAAGCTGAAAATTGCTCAGGCGTTGGCTCTTGAACACCACATGCCTGATGAAACAGAGTTTCCGGCAGACACAAGCGTGCCACTGACTACGTTTATTGAGACAGCGGACCAGGATGGTGTGCATGCTGATAGAACCACGCTCAAGAAAAATGGCAAGAAGCTCATACTCCAATCTCGCCGGATGTTCAGTACGTCTGCAGGACTGCAGCCCGTGAATGCAGACTCCCGACAATTGGTGATGTTGCAGACTCGAGTGAAGACGGCCATTGTCAATCATGAGGCGAAGATGGTTGAGGAAGTGCACATAAAGCAGACCGATCATACCAATGAAATGAAGGAGGATGGACTTACATCCCCACCAATTGACGCCAGCACTGGCAAGGAGGTGACGTATAAGGATGGGGGCATGGCCGACAGTGAACTTGACTCGGACGAAGAGATGCGTCTTCATTTCCACTGCGTGGAAGGCGACACGCCTCATCACGGTCTTAAGCAATGTTCCAAATCCGAAACCTTGGTTCGGAGGAACGCTGAGGACGCTAGGCAGGCACACGAAGAAGAAAAGGAACATGCACTGCAATCAAGTCACGCGCTCGTTCAGAAGGTCCCCAAGGACATGTACAGGGCAGACCACAGGGATACACCCAAAGTGGCCAGGGACAGGGAGGAACGGAACGCGAGGCAGCTTCCTACCTTATCCACAGACTTGGCTCGGAAGCATTTTGAACGCGCCATCCTTCTTCTCAATACAGATGAGAGGGTGTGGCGTGAAAATCACGGAACCAGCACCAACGGACACCGAATGTTGAACAATATCCTCAAAGGAGATACAAAGGGTTCTCTTCGCGCGGAGATTGTGAAGGTGATGAAAAATGACCACCCACGCATTCATGCCAGAAACAAGAACGTACGAAACAGAATCATTGTTCTTCTTGGCCGAGCTCATCACGGTGCTGCCCAGCGTACGATACATACTTTACTGACCACGCCACGGTGTCTGGACAACCAAGAAAAGTCGGACATGATGCTGAACCTGATCCAGATTCCTCACCTCATTCAGGATCTTCGTGCCCATGTTGACAGTGTGCGTCAGGGCGGCACTGAGGGGTACAGCGAGCATGACCGTCCAAGACTGATGGAGATGGCCAACTCTGTGACCTCTGCCCTTGCTGGCAAGCTTGAGCCTGGTGAACCATGGCGAGAGCAACACATGGCACGATACCAAAAAGCATTCACTGATGAATCCGCTTCAGACGAGACCCGTTTGCAGATGGTCCAATGCCTTGGTAACTTTGGGGACCGCCGAAATCTGGACACCACAAGAAAAGCCTTGCGTCATGCAGATCCGGTGATGAGGGCCGTCGGTGTTCGTGCCCTCCGTGGAATCAGTGGAGCAGACATCAGTGCAATGATTCGGAATGCGTTCATCCAGGATGATTCCGAAGAAGTCCAAGCTGCAGCCTATGATGAGTTGATGAGCCACCGCTTTACTACCAAAGAGCATTGGGCTCACCTGATTAGCCAACTTGCTGAGCGTGGTCGGCCCTTCTCCAAGGCATTCATTGATAAGCTCAAATCCCGCCTCCCTGCCGTTGGGGAGTACCAACATCTTGATGGCGTTCAGCATGTGCTGGAAAAGGTGAACGGAAAGAGCCCTTACGCGGCGATGGAAGCCACAGCTCACGACGCCACATCTATGCTGGTCGGTACTTCTCCACACCTCAGAGGTGTTGGTGGTGGCGGCGGCGATGGTGGTGCGGGCAACAGCACGGTGAAAATGCATGATCTTGAGGCGCAGACAAGTCTCATGCAATGGTTTCAGGAAAAGACGGCGGCCGACTCAGGCCTGAAATCTAATACCGTCCAGTGCACGACTTGTATTAAGTGTTTGCAGAAGGTGGGATTGGCAAACAACGGTAAGATTATAATTGAGGAGTACGAGGAAGCGGGACACGGAAATCGCAATGTCGGCACCTTCCTGCAAACCTGCTCATGCGCTGGGCAAATTGACAGGGTGCCCATGCCAGGCTATAAACAGCTGTTTGAGCCGAAATACTCGGCCACGCGAAAGAGCGCTGGTAACAAATTCGCTGGTGGCGGTGTCTATGCTGATGCGGTTGCAGAAGCCTGCCAGGACGCTTCAGATGGCACCGCAGGTACCTGGGCAGCCGAATTCTCTGCTAAAGCTGGAATATACGTCACTATTTTGGACAACCATATCGACATGCTTGCCATGAGTGCACGTATTGCCAAGAGCGGGCGAAGTGGGATGGGGGGTGCTGCCATCACCATGACCGTGGCCGGCAAGGAAATTCGCCTTCCATTTGGTTTGACTACAGCGGGGGCCTTGCCTGTTGATGGATGCACAGAAGTGCACCCCATCACTATCATTCCACCTGCTATGAGCCTGGATCTACCTGGCTTCACGCCATGGAAGGACGTAAAGGAAAGTTGGGAACTTAGGAAAAAGTTCAAGAAGGGTGGTATGAAAACGTCAGGTTGGACATTCGGAAAAGGTAAAAAAATATCGCAACATGGCGATTTGTCAACTTCTGCGGAAGACCTAGGCGAGAGCGCTATGTCAAAGATTGGCTACGAAATGGTCATGATATTCAGGGTAGCATATGTCGTCAAGTTCGAACTTAGCTTCAGCCTCCTGTTCAGCTTAGGCATCTTTGTAGAACCTTGCACTGCGCAACTTGGTGCCTTGACGTATGGGGCTGATCCTGTGATAGCGGTCGAAGTCAACGTGGCGGGTGGTATCGACATTTTTGTTGCTGAAGCCGTGGTTGGTGTCGATTTTACCCTGTTCGAGTTGCATTTGCCCTTTTATTGGATTATTTGGTTCGACAAGCCAGCGCAGGCATCACATTTCTGTCCAGTCGTTCATAAATCGTTTGAGTTCCAGCTAATCTGGTTCCTGCTTCAGGGCTCTTTCTACATCAAGGTCAGGTTCATTGTTTGGTGGGAAACACTTTACCAATACTTTTGGCCCACCACCAACCCAAGTAGTGGATGGCACGCCAGGGAAGCCGACCAGGGCTGGCTTTTGGAGGGCAGTCTCCCGCTCGTGTTCTCTGGCGCATGCAATCTTCAAGTCGGAGCGCAAACGGAGAAGTCGGAGGTTGATTGCCGCTTGCGGGCTCCTGTTTTTGCGACTCGGAATAGCATCTTTTCTCCCAACAAATCGACCAAGAGTGG
>Ga0114995_10002547_pt1 | contig 12596 bp, 10 predicted proteins | sample ArcticOcean_MG_C_11_FD_87038 | JGI IMG/M metagenome (GOLD analysis project Ga0114995, IMG submission 87038) | Marine microbial communities from western Arctic Ocean - ArcticOcean_MG_CB2_154 | ecosystem: Environmental > Aquatic > Marine > Oceanic | place: Arctic Ocean: Canada Basin | collected... | reverse complement strand
TATTACAAGCGTAACAGGTAGCCTTTATAAACTGGGGGATAACGTTCATTCTATTAAAAAAATTTACCCCTTATTTCTAATTATATGGTATTGCGGAAGAGAGTAGACAATTACTTTATATTCCAGAAAAAAGGACCAATTTGCCCCCTCTATTCTACTGTTATTTGGGCCCCTACGTATCAAGAAGCCCTCAATTGGAACAAACTCTCGGGAGGATCCTCTTAAGATATTCTTCTAGTGGGTGCCCTTCCTGAGATTCTTTAAAAGAGGGCCCATCCTCTGGGCGCCAAGTGGATAAATTAGATCTTAGTACCGCCTTTTTTACGTCTTTTAAGCAGGTTAATGGGCTCCTTTCTGCTCTAATAGCCAGATGAAAGAAGGATATAAAATTTAACACGTGGAACCGTATCAATGAGGGCAGTATGTTCTTTTCCACAATTTGAGTTCTTTCCTCTACAAGAATTCGTTTTAAAGCGTATATTAATGCGTGTTCCTGAAGAGTTTGAAATAGAGGGTAATTCCAGTTTAGAAGCATATTTTTTTGATTTAGAGTCCCAAGGTTATTGAAAGACGTGTACTGCATTAGCTCCACATCAATGGACCCAAAACTACTAGTGCAAATATAAAAATAGCAAAGGTTAGTATCTTCATTATTGTACTCATTATATCTAGGGGACTCTGATTCCCTTAAATGGTCCCGAAATTTTACCCCTCTGCCTTTACAATAGTCGTATATTTTATCTATCTCTTCTGAATTGTAGCCCCCACCACTTGGAGTTTCCTTTAGTTTTATCGTACAACTGTTCGCGATGGTTTCTCTAGGGTAAAGAGAAGTCAGTTCTGGGATAAACTGATATGCATTATAAAAAAGTCTTAATGAATTTGAAGCATTGTTTATGAATTGAGTTTCATCAGGGCAAATGAAAGTAACGTTGGGATAATTCTTTAGTACGCTTTGAAAGGACTGCATATCCATAAGTATGGCCTTCTTTTGCTGAACCGAGTCCTCATTGTAGTAGCCAGCCTTATACAAATTTTTAAATTTAGGGCTAGTTCTAGTGTTATAGCGACCCTGTACTATATTAATAGCACCCTTCTGTTCAAAGTACGATGAAGCTTTAGACCCTATAGAGGATAAACTAAATTTGAGGGATTCTGCTATCACATCAGGAAAATTCTTCACAAACGTAAAACTAGACTGGAGCGGTAAAGTTGTGATGATGGAAATGCCGCATCTAAAAGGTTCAATAATTATCAGCCTGTAACCTTCTTTCCAGATTAGATAAATGTTGGTAAAATATTCCTGGAAGATCTGGGGGATGTATACTCGATCTAAAGTAACAGGCCTATAAAAGGTCCAATTAGCTTGGCCTTTCTGGTCTATGGGCCTATACTCAGAACCAGTCTCGGTGGGCTCAAGAGGATACAGGGGAATGGGTAAGCTTTCTTCCCCACTAATGGAATCTATCAGATTGACTCCTATTAAACATATATAACTGTAAAAGACCACCCAGAGTAGATTTATAACCAATCGAAACAGTCCTTCTAGGCCAGAGAGATACTCCTTAATGCTCATTTTTGAGGGTCCATTGGATTTTAGTAAGGGCATAACCACTAGAAGTATGATCATTACTCCCAAAGCCCTAATATACTCTAGACCAAATTCTTGAATACCCAGTTCCTGACCATTTCCGGGCCCAACCATCAAAGAAATTGGAAATGTAATCATCCCCAGCAGGAGGGCCTATTTCCCCTGATAATGTTTTGACTTAAGGGTCTTTCTAGTGAATGGATCATATATACTCTAGATGTGGCCCCTATTTAAGCTAAGGGAGAGATTTGAACTCCCGATCCCTAAGGGAACATGTACTCCAAACATGCGCAATAACCACTCTGCCACCTTAGCAAAACAAAATAGGAAGTTAACCCTAAAATATTATCGTATTTATTCTAGTACAATTGTCTTCGGAAAGATCAAAAACACTTTTTAGTTTATAATACGTTTTTGTATCGACCCTTCCTTTTGAAGGGGCCTCTACAGTCAACTTTTGGTACTCTAAGTGCATCTGTGGTTTACAAACTTCCAGATTTTCCTTAAAAGAGAGGCCTACTTCAAGGGTCCATGTTTCATACGTGGGGCTCCTCAATTGTATTACAAATATACCATCCTTTTTGGACCTAGATTTTGGCATAACACTTACTATAACACCAGTTCTCATCTGATAACCTGGATGATCATAGAGGGCATAAATCTTCGCATCAGACTGCAGTATTTCCTGAAACCGTTCATTGGTGAAATATGTCCGCCCTTCCAATCTAATCTTACCATGTCCGTGTCTACCTGTTGTATATTTAATTGCTTTTATGACCAAAAATGGTTCTTTTACATCAGAATCTGTGCAGTAAACTACCGTGCTTTTTAAAGATAGTAAATTAGAAGCATTCCAACCAGAATTCATTTTTTAAAATATACTTGATTATTCTAGAGTATAGAGGGTTTCCTCTAGGATCTGCTTCTTTACACTCTGAACATAACCGGCCCATTGTTCTTCAGAAATAACTTTAGAGCCCATTTTTGTAGCGTCTGTAAGATAATCCTTTAGACTACCATAAGCACCTTTGCTTTCATTGGCTGCTGCAATGGTGGAACAATTTTTAGTATAATCCGGGTGACCGTTCTTTACAGATATTGAATGTCCTACTACTGATGTTAGGGATACATCGTTGAAGTGGTTTCCTATACTAATGGTATCTTCTTTTTTTACATCCAACATTTTACAAAGTACTTTTACTGCTTCTCCTTTATTCCATAGACTATGTTTTAGAATAACTTTACAGCTCTGGTCCATTTCAAGAATGATTCTTGCATCTTTGGGTATACCATATCTTAGTTTTAGTTTCCCAATCTGACGATCTGCATTTATTATTTCCTGTAAAGATTCTGGAATGGTGTCTCTATCAAGGAATTTCAATACCGTCATACCGGTGTTATTCATCCAAGAACTACAATGGATATCATATTTCCACTTGATTATTTCCATTATTTTATCAGTAAACTGTGACAAATCATTGATTTGAACGTACATGCTATCTTTAATGCAATAATCACTGGTTCTTGGGTAAACGCAAGCGTATCCTCCACTACAGATATAAGGTGCTGTAATACCAATATCGGATCCATAAATGGTGGCCCACTGCCAAGGTCTTCCGGTGGTTATAATGGTTTTTAATACACCTTCTTTTTCCAGTAGTACCAATAATCTATGGAAGAAAAAGTTTAGTTTATTGCTCACAGATTTCTTCTGTCGAAGTTCTTTTAATGTACTAGTCCCATCTATATCTAAAAATAGGTACTTTGACCAAGAAGGTAACCTTATGTTATTGAAATCTATGGTATAGCTATCAGTAGCAGAAAGATTACTTAAAGAAGATTCAAAGGGCTTTACTGTGGACAAGTCCATTTTTAGGTGTTCCATGGTGGATGTTTCCTCTATAGGCCTACCCTCTGGTTTTAGTTTTGAGAGATAGGTAACAAACGTCTGAACATCTGTCATTAATTTATTCCATAGTGGCCCCTCACTGGTCTTTTTTGCATATAGGGAGCTATCGTAAAAACTAAGGGTATCCTCTTCAGGAGTTTCCTGTACCTTAAATAAAGTATAGAATGGGAACTTCTTTAGAAGATTTTCAATTCCCTTGTAAAAAAGATTAGCTGTTGGGGAATCCCAAGGTATTTGCATGGATTGGGAAAGGTAATCATAGGTAACTCTAACTCTATAGTAGTTGTATAGGAAATTTTGTTTTACTTGCATTGCCCTTAAAGCATCCTTTGAATGAATTTTGTATGCCTCTACACCTTTTATTTGACTGTATAAACTACAAGGGAAACTACCCAAGAGCATAATTCTTGCATTACAGTTTTTACAATTGTTCTCTGTTTCTAGGAAACTTTGGATGTTTGTAACATTTTGAAGGTCTCTGAACCAAACAAAAATATTATGTTTGTCTAAAAAACATGGGGGGATGTATTTGGGTTTTGTACCCTGAAGTGGAGCCTCTGATGTAGAAACGACATCTAAAGTAGGTTCTTCCGTTGAGGGGGCCATCTGCTCTAAATAAGATATGGGGTTTAGACAACTGTAACAAGAAGCTACACCACTGTTATTATAAGAAAGATTTATTAGTAAAATATCTACGGGTTCCGGAACCTGCTCTTTAGCGTAAACATGCTCTTGATGAGTGGATCTACAATCCTCTGTGTGTACGTGTTCCTGTGTGCCCTGCATTTTTGTTAGATTGATCCTTTTAAACTATACAGAAGAGTCCCATAATTATACCTTCTATTTTTACGTCAGTATTCCTAATGGCCAATAAAAATTCAAACTATTAGAGGGATAAACCATTACAGGTGACTCTACCATTGGTGGCCCTATAAAAAAATGTGTTCTTAGAATGATCAATGATGTTAGAGCCTATACTTTGAAAATACTTTTTTGTTCGTTCTAGATTTAAAAACCCCTTGGTAAAACTTCGATTCTCCTGGGACTCTAGAAGGTATACCCTAGATTCGGATCCAGTTATGAAAGGCACCTGCTCATTAATATAGGGATCTATAAACTGTACGCTCGCTATTGCCGTGGGATACCTGTTAAGAACTTGCAAGACTAATTTAGCTGAAAGATGACTGCATATTATAGTAATATTTTTATAATCTTGGCTAAGACGATCTAGAAGCAATTTGACGGATTTTATAAAAGATCCATTTAGGAGGTTCTCCTTTAGTTCAAGAAGTGAACGTATGTTGATACAAACTTGATCTCTAAACTTCTGCATAGAGGGGGGTACTGGGAAGTATGAAGGAAGCTTATCTAACAATTTTAGAGGGTCATTAAACCAAAGATCACCTATTTCAGATTCTTCTAGCAGGTACTTTCTGTTGTATATAGCGTCTACCAGAGATTTCCAAGATGCCTTCCACTGATTTAGCAGAGAACTGTATTTTTTTCCAATAGGGCAGAGTACATCTTGGTTCGCAGTTAGGTACACTCTTAATACATCTGCCTCTCTGGCCCTTCTATGGGTTAGTTCGAAGGGAAGTAAAAAAGAATGTAAATTGGTTATGAGGCTACAGGAATCTATAGATCTAATATATACAGCAACTGAATCCGTTTCTTTCTTCTGAAGGTAGGCCTTTAAACCGGATTCTTCAAAATAGACCCGTGTATTTAGCTTTTTATTCATACTAAAGGAGAGGGGCCCTTCTTAAAATCTACCGACTTTTTTTACCTTTTTACCTGCAGCACCTTGTTTTCTTGTGGCTACAAATTCTTTTAGGTATCTTCCGGTATTCTGTGGTAGAATCTTAACTATTAGGTAAGATTTACCGTTGTATACTTTTATCAATTTTCCGATCATAAAATCGAGTGCTATCAATCTATCCATTCTTATTTTAGGCATGGTTCTCTGATCTGCAAGATAACATTTATAGTATTGTTTTATGGTACATCTAGCTAAAACCGCTTCTCTGCTAGTAGGATCTATGGAGTTTAGATGTCTATCTAATCTATCTATTATTCTTCTGCAGCTGGCACCTCTACAGAGAACCTGATCAAAGTTCTTTTTTAGCTCCATCTGTGCGACCGCTTTATGATAGTCTTTTATTATTTTAGCCATTTTATAGTATTTTGCTTTGCTCGCATCGTTTTTTCTGGATCGAGAAGATATTTATTATTTCCTTCATCAACTGTTCATTTAATCTGGGATCTTCAATATACTCTAGACCTTCAAAAACAGTCTCTAGGTTTGTTTGTATGTTCTTCAGTTCTGGATCAGATTTTAAAATGGTCTCCATCTTCTTCCTAACGTTATATCCAATGTTTAATTTTGCGGGATATAATTGATCCTTTAGTGCTATTACAATGGTTCTAAGACTGTCCATGGTTACGCTATTAAAGTAGATATTCTTTTCTTCTGTTATAGCACTGTAGAGCCTCTGAAGGCCTAATCCTACATCTAAATAACGATTTTCTAGTGGGGACCCCTGTGTTGATTCCACTGTAAAGACCATATTTCCACTTTCTATACCTTTAATAAAGAATTCTAGGCTTGGGCCTCTTCTCACACCATCGGTCCAACTATCTCCATGAATGTAAATGCATTCAAGAGGGATCTTTAGCTGTGAAACATAATAATCTAGAACGTTATTACCAAAATCCGCTTTCCAAGTCTCCGGGAATTTTTGATTCCCGGATTCAAAAGCATGTAATCCCAGCATAAAGAATCCACTGCTGTGTCTACTGGTGGTTTCAACGTTTTTGCTGTCTTCAAACCTGTAACAGAATTGAGAGGTGAGCATGTATTGGTTACTAAAATGCTCTAGTCTAGAGCTGTTCTCCACAAAGAAATGCTCATAAAGGCAAATCCCTGCAGCCATGAAGGACATTCTTGTGGAACTATTTTTTATGGTTGTACACTTGTTCCCGGCCCAATTGGTTTTTGTTATGAAAGAAGGGTGATTAGTCTCAAAAAAACTTCTGTACCCACCCAAGAACTGTTTCAATGTACCGTAGGAAGAATTTTTTTTAAAATATTTTAGCTCTGGGTTTTTTGTATTGCAGCTATTGGAACCGCAGTAAACAATAGTGCTATCAATATGCCAAAAAAGGCAGGCACACTGAATGCATGTTCGGGTACTCAAACTTTGACCTTTATATTGGAGAACAGGATAGTACTGACTTATGCCTTGATTCATCTATTGAAGAGATCCTTCAAGAGATAGTTTATTTGAGGATGTACAGCTTGTTACATCTACTTTATTGGATCCAGGTACACATAAAAGATTAAGGCATTTACAATGTTTCTTTCTTTTTATCTTTTTACCGCAAACTATGTTTCTATCACAGATACTACAGTTGAGTACCAGGGTATCTTTTTTTAAGTAGATTATATTTTCTTGAAGTTTTTCAATATTTACTTGTTCCAAGTACTCTTCTCGGAGTTTTTGATTGTCCATTCCAGTTAAAAATCAAACTAAGAGGATATATTTATATGACTGTACATTTGATTCTACGAAACTATTGGAGCCTTGCAGGCCCTGATCCTGAGCATATACCTTTACATTTAGACTTTTGGGGGGCCTGATGCTGAAGCTTTAGTGGCAAAGAAGTTGATTTAATTTTTAAAATTTAAGATGGGCCTTGTCCAAAAACGAGATCTAATGTTGGTGAATCTGATAATTGTTGTATTGATCTTCCATCATCGAATATAAGTTTTTTAGGGCCCGGACAGTATTATTGCAATCAACTACGTAAATTAAGTTGATGGGCCTAACTGCATATTTACCAAAGCTGGAGGGGTAGATCATAAAAACTTCACACTAATTGATGTTTACACCGTAAATATTACCCTGTTTAAATCCTGGGCCTGCCTTTAGTTTAGAGAAACATAACCCTAATCATATACATCTAGAACAACCTTAAAAATTGATCGTCCAAGTTATATTCTTATTTTCAAACCAACTTAAGGTAGTTCAGCAGAACGACTGCGATGGTACCAAGACATAGATTTAGAATAGAATGTGCCCAAAATGGTAGAGTTTTTACGGTCTTAAAATCATATTTACTAGTATGCATATAACCTAAAAACACGTGCATAAAAATCCAAAAGATTCTGATGGCTCCGAAGGCATATCTCAGAGTCCCCGGTAGAGATAATATAGATCCTTGGTTTAGTAGTAGACTAAGTGTATGAGTCGTATTATATTTAGTAGTAGACTAATACATAGTCGTCTAGTAAATTCAGGGTATAGCCTAGACTTAAAAGAATCTCTATCATAAAGTACAGTATATAAGGACCTCTGATAATATGCAGAAAAAAACAGAAACGCGAGTTTTAGCAATATAATTGGCCCTGTAGCCAGAGGAAGTTTAACCCAGTCTATCATATAAGTGATGACGTTAAGGGCCAAGTACAGCCATGCAATCACCCCTTTTATACGCGTTAATGCTCCAGCATAAGCTCTAGGTGATCCAGCATAAGCTATAGGTGATTTAACTTTTATATCAATAAAAGATCTAACTTTTATATTAATAAAAGAACTTCTTTTAGACCCAGAATTATGGAGCCAGACCATGAACCAATGAGTCAGATATACCTCAGTTAGAGCTATTGCAATGCATGCTCCTAGCACAGATCCTTGAATCCCTAGTCCTCCTAGTTTACCTAAACCCCCTAGTGCCTCTATTAGTAGGGGGGGTATAATCTCAATCGATCCTATAATATTACGGATGCGTCCTAGAGCCACGTCTATTGCTACTGCTACAATCGGCCCCACTAGAACATACATAGTTACGCATCTTCCAAACCACATGAAAAATTGATAATGCGTCAATATTATGGGCGCATCACGTATGTATTTTATAGAGATATAACTTAAAAAACAGATCAACGCAATAGCCCCGAAATGGTAGAGATTCCTCTTTAGAGACATAATTTAATATTTAAATGGGTATTTAGATTCGTATTTATTTATGTTACGTTCTATTCTGATTTATCTATTCTAATTCATCAAAGAACAAAGTCATAGAATCTAAGGGGGTAGGAATAGAATTTATGGCTACTATACCGAAAAAAATCACTAGTTATCGATACTAGATCGAAAAAATCGCTAGTTCTGAACCATATTTTGGAACGTTTATAGGGCCAGTTCTTTTTTATGTCCTAGTCTAGGTTCTTCTGCTTTCTTGAAACAGAACTGATACCAAATTCTTTTACTGTTACAGTATAGTTCGTATCCACCTAAAACTTTGTAGTTAGGGTACTTTTTTACAAGGGTATTCTTACAGATATCAAACTTGGATATATCCCTACTAAACTTTCTATACAACTTAGAGGGGGTTCTCCCTCTAGAAACATGGGCCGCGTTAATACCACCACAAATTTTACTGATGATAGCTGTGAAATATTCTGGTGTGGACTTGTACCCTAATTGCCGACAACGCCCTGGTCTTAGAGGAGCCCCTGTTCTATAGGATGCATAATCCTTAAAATTTTTTGTGGATAATGAGTCTTTTATTAACTTATCCGTTAATTTAACAGCTGCTCTCATGGGTCCCTAAATGGATAGTTTACCTTCTTTTTTGTATTTAATAATATGATCTAAAATGTAATAGCAACGTGGAAATAATTCACCTTTAAAAACGTTTATAATGTATGAGGCGTACATTAAAACGCGTATTAGAGGTTACTTTTCATAAATGATCTTTCTTGCGTCATGTCATTTCTAAAGTCCAAACATTTTGTCTTTTGGGGGTCCTCTAAATCAACCTGAATGCATTGTGCTATGTCCGGTTCTATTCCTAGGAGCTTCATGTATTGCGTTAAATTTTGCCAGGCACCCAAACAAAGCAGTAATCTATTTTTTATAACTTTAAACGATTGATTATGCATGTGCCCACTGCAAATGATATTGGTTTTTTCAGGTATCATGTGATACATATGGGTGTTGGGAATAATTGGCACCGCTGATTTGATGGGGCTTATGTTGTTTATTTCACTTAGATACTGCAATGTATCACAAAGATTAGTGTTTTTCAATCGGGAATGGGCATTTATGATACTGGGGTGGGATGTGCCGTGTGTGATGTAGATGTAGAGACCATCCAATTGAATGTAACAAGGATTACTGAGAACTACCGTATCTGGTCTTTGATCCAGAAAAATTTTCTTTATGTCCTCTGTAAAAAATTGTGGCTGTACACGTCTACAGGAGTCATGATTTCCAGGAAGGATTATTACCTTTACCTCTGGATTCAAGATAGATATTAACTTTGCCAATTCCTTGTATTGATCTATAGCAGATGGTTGATCTATCTGTTTCCAGTGCCCCGGGTAAACATCATTTCCATCCACAAGATCCCCACAGAGAAGTAAATAACGGATCTTATGTTCATTAATATACGTTAAAAGAGCAATAAAGTTTTCTCTCAGAAATAGTTTAGACCCTACATGTATATCAGAAGCAAAAACCATTTTTCCTTTTGCTGTATTTTCCCAGGGTGTCTCCGTGAATCCCGCAAAACCATAGGATTCCAGATGGAGAACCTCTGGTTGGCCCACCACGAATCCCAAATTACTAGTAATAGGATTAAATGTTTCTTTGAATCCAGAAAATTTTTTCGGGGACCCCTTTGTTAAGTATGCGCCTATTTGAATACCCTCTATTAGCTGGTGGGCCTGGTGAAGCGATTCACTCAGATTTAAATTGTAACTGCCTTCGTAATCTATAACACGAACATTGACACCTTGGGCACTAACAGAAACCCGTACCACTAAACAGATGCAGTAGCCATATGAGTAAGCGGACCTTTTGAACTGCTCTATGCTCTCAAAGTAAGAAACATCCTTCTTACGATTTAGCAGTAGCTTAGTTTTTAGTCTTTCGTACTTTTTTTTTTGAAAATCCAAGGTATTCTGCATGGTAATACACTCTGTGGGTATCTGGGTCTCCCAGAACACCTTTAGGTTGGGCTCCTGCTTGTTTTCAGTCTGGATTGGCTTTATCATGTTATGGACGCTATTACTTTTAGTTGTTAAAGTCCAAAACGGGAATTGAACCCATATCATAAATTTACCGAATTTATGTTTTACCGTTAAACTATCTGGACAATTGAACCACTCTATGTTAGTTGAACAATCTTGCTATCTTTTATAACAAATGTTTCTTCTATATACATAGCGTAGCATGAGGGGTGCCTAAAAGAGACTGATTGCGTTGAGAAAGAGGTATTAAAACGCGCTTTTTTGCCCAACCTGTTGTCCACAGTGTCAATTATATCTCTTTGTGCATCCTTTTGGATATTACTATCGGATACAGTAGACCTTATTTCCTGCACTATGGGTACAAGTTCCCCCTCCTGATCTACTTGAAAAAAGACATGTGGCTGGATCGTAAACACATCCCCCTGTGCTAGAGGGGCCCCCTTAGTATGGGATCTCTCACAAAACTCATTGGGGTAGGACATGGGTATGGCTGCTGCATGGAGAACGAAGGGTTCAATGAAATGAGCATCACTACCGTACACCAGTTTAAAGGCAGTGCTCTTAAAAATTTCATGTACTGTATCTGTAATGGCATTGACATGTAGAGTGCCACTTTCCTCGTAGATTGTATTTAATTTTTTAAGTACGCTAGCATATAGTCTCTTATACTCTTGGAGAACAGGATCAAAAAGGGGTTTTGTAATGGTAACTGCTGTATCAATTATGGCCCCACTAGGGGTCTGTATACCTATATCAAACGTGCAGCAAACTTTAAACTCTAGTTCCTGGTGCAGATCCTTTATCAGAGGGGTCCAATTGGAGACTCTTTTATCTGGTAAAACTAATGTAGGGAATGCACAAACGTATCCTGCATTCTTTACGGTCTGCTGTACATAGGCTGTAGCCTGGCCGTAACTGGAGGGGACGCTCTTCTTTAGGGTCCCTTTTATGGTCTTGGCTAGAGTACCGATTTTGACCAGGTCCTCTAAGAACCTTTCGCTCATCTCTCTACGGATTTAGCAAGGTTGCTCCTTCTTATTTTTTTTATTCCTCTAAGAACCTTTAATCGAGGGTAACTGTGCATGGTCTCGAATCTTCGTATAGGGATTCTAATAAATCCCTTAGGACTACGGGGGCTCTTTGTTTTTTTAAATACTTTACTAAATGAACGGCCCATGTGAGTGATCTATAATCTACTTTATCGCACTTCTAAATTATATATACTAGGAGGAGCATTAAAGAATTTATGCTAATGATGGGATTCGAACCCATGGTGAGACAGGTCTTAAATCTGCTGCGTTGGACCGCTCCGCCACATTAGCGGGATAAAAAATTAGGAGGTATAGTTAATAATATCACGAAATACGTTGAGATCTACGTAATTGTAGAAGCGCATTTCATATTGATGCGTTTATGCCTTATTTAAAAGGTGTTGTTTACACCTTTTTTTAGAAGGTGTTTGTTGTAAAGAATATTTTACGTATTAAGGTAAAAAATTCAAATCTTTAGGAGGTGATTCATCCACAGGTTCTCCTACGGAAACCTTGTTACACCTTAGCCCTCCTTAAAGAATCTCTAATTCAATCCATTAGTACCTACAATTTAGATACCATAGTAAATTCATAAAAATTCTTTTTGGCTAGCCTGGTGGGCGGTGTGTGTAAAGAGCAGGGGCGTATTCACCGTAGTATGGTTACCTACGATTACTATACATTTCTTGTTCACAGTGATGAGTTTCAATCATTGATCCCTAGTGAGGTATATTTTGTTAAGATTTGCTCATTTTAATAACTTGCATCTTTTGTATATACCATTGTAATCCGCGTAGCAGCCCAAAAGATAAAGGCCATACTGACTTGCCATTGTTTGATTCTTCCTATATTTTGCAATATCCGTCCCCTAATTTAACTTTTATCTCAATAAAATAGTAAAATAGAGCTCAAGTTGCGTTCGTTTACTGAATTAACAGCACATCTCACGACACGAACTTCCGACAGCCATGCAGCACTCTCTAAAAAATTCATCTATTTTTATTCAAATAGACTTCAACTGATTAG
>Ga0114995_10002537_pt1 | contig 12631 bp, 12 predicted proteins | sample ArcticOcean_MG_C_11_FD_87038 | JGI IMG/M metagenome (GOLD analysis project Ga0114995, IMG submission 87038) | Marine microbial communities from western Arctic Ocean - ArcticOcean_MG_CB2_154 | ecosystem: Environmental > Aquatic > Marine > Oceanic | place: Arctic Ocean: Canada Basin | collected... | reverse complement strand
TGTATAAAGAAAATTTTACTTTTATTATATATTTGTTTTTTTTCTAGTAATCTATGTGCTGGAGAAAAAACTAACCGGACTAATTTTAAACCTCATGAAGCTATATATCATTTAAGCATAGGAAATATTTCAAATTCTTCAAAAATACATAATGTTTTAGGTGAAATGCATTTAACTATTAAATATGTCTGCGATGGCTGGGTAGTTAACCAGAACACTACAATAGATGTGACAGATAAAAATGGATCACAATTAAGAAATATTTTTAGGTATTCTATTTGGGAATCCAAAAACCATGATAAATTGAGGTTTATGTCTAAAATGATAGTAAATGGTGAAGAAGTTTCATCTTACGAGGGAAAAGCCTTTATCAAGGAAGGTATAGGAAAAATTATTTACGTTTCTCCTCATAATAAAGTAATCAATATTCCTGTTGATACATTGTTTCCAATGAAACATTTCTTTATTAGTCTATATGATGCAAACATTGAAAGTTTTGATAACTATATAGTGTTTACTGGCGAAGATAGTAATTCATTAAGTAATATAAGTTCTTTCTCTAAAAAAAGTATTGATGGAGATAGTATGTATAAAGTAATTAGATCTGCAAATTATGATTATTTTAAAAACTCAATAAAGCCTGAAAGTGAAATTGAAGTTACAGTTAACTCCGAGAGCGGTGTCGTAAAAAAAGTAATTTTTGATTATTTTGATTATCAGATATTGGGAGAGCTAAAGGATACAAATTACTATAGTAAGCCAGAGTGTTAAATATTGTTATTAATAAACTTTAATACTGATTTCCAATTATTAGTTTGAAAATTACAGTTATTAACAGCAGGAATTACTTTAAGTAGCTTCTTATTTTGTAGAAAATGTATAGTTGTAATATTATTACAGTTTGTACTTACAGAAGATATTTGGTTTGGTAAGTCATCTATAAAGAAAACCTTTTTATTAGTAAGTTTTTGTAATTCTGAACATCTAGCGGCTTTAGGTCCTTCATTAGCAATAAATGTATAGTTCATATTATTATTCTTTAAACATTGTATCCTATGTGCGGTATACTCTTTAGGAATATTAGATAATATAACAATGTTCATGACTTTACTTAATTCTTTTAATGCACTTTTAGCCCCTTTAATTACAGGCATTTTAATAGCATACTCTTGAAAAAAATTAGATATAATTATTGGAATATTGCTACTATCAATAGGCTTCTCATTTTTCTTGTTGTAAATATTTCCATTTAATTTAAATGATTGATAAGAAAAATACATGTTATTTAATAATAAATATTCTTCAAAGCTCTCCATAAACTCAAATATGACTTCATCTGCGTCAGAGATTAATAAAGGAAGGTTATTATTAATATTTAAAGGTATATTCATTAGAATAGTATTATTGGATTGTGTTTATTTAATTTTATCTTCTTTAAATAAAACATGCTTTCTAGCAACAGGGTCGTATTTCTTTACTTCCATTTTTTCTGTCATTGTTCTACTATTTTTTCTTGTAACATAGAAAAAACCAGATTCAGTGCTTTTAAGTCTTATTTTAATTGTAGTTGGTTTAGCCATTTCATAACCCTTTATTTTGATGCGAGAATAACCAAACTAATGGTTGTGTCAAGATTTGTATGTTAATATTTTATAATAATATTACTTTTTAGCTTTTTTTCTTGTAAACCTTCTTTTTGATGGAGGTTTGCTTTCTTTTTCTACTATTAAATCTACAGCTCTGTTAATACCTATAGTAAGAATATCTTCATTATCATCTTTTACGCTAGCAAAGGTATTTTCATGTTTAACATATGGTCCAAATCTTCCATTGTTTGCTGTTATCATTTTGCCAGAAACAGGATGAAGACCAATTTCTCTAGGTAATGCTAACATTGATAATGCTGTTTCAAGCGTAATGCTTTCATAGTCAATATTTTTAGGTATCGATGCTCTTTTTGGCTTTGGTGCTTTTTTATCTTCTTTTTTAGGTGTTTCTCCCAATTGTACGTACGGCCCATATGGGCCAACTCTTAACGTTATAGGAAGATTATCTTGGTTATCACCTAATTTAATTGGCTCAATTCTACTTGATTCTTTACCCTTACCAACGACTAACTGTGCAGTATGGTCACATTCTGGATGAGTTGAACACCCTATAAACCCCCCACTTCTACCATACCTAATATTTAAAATGCCTTCTTTGCATTTAGGGCATTTTCTTGGATCAGTCCCATCATCCATAGGAGGAAAAAAATGAGGTCCTAAATCTTTATCTATCTGTATTTCTACATCTCTTACTCTCAATGAAGATGCATTATCTATCGTTTCTTTAAATGGAAGCCACCAGTTTTCGAGAGTTTTTTTCCATTTAATTTTTCCATTAGCAATATCATCAAGTTGGGATTCTAACTTAGCTGTAAACTTTTCTTCAATATACTTATCAAAATAAGCCTGTAAAAATGCTGTAATTATTCTACCTTTTGTCTCTGGTTCAAAACGTTTTTTTTCATACCTTGCATAACCTTTATCTTTAATAGTAGACATAATAGATGCATAGGTTGAAGGTCTTCCAATACCTAATTCTTCTAATTTTTTAACTAAAGAAGCTTCTGTATATCTAGGTGGCGGTTCAGTAAAATGTTGAAATGATTTTACTTCAAATGAATTTAAAACTTCGCCTTCTTTGATATTAGGTATATTACTATTTTTCTTATCTTCAATATCAATATCATCTTCATCTTCTGTATATATTTTTTTATAACCATCAAAAATTACTATAGACCCTGTAGTTTTAAATTCTATATCCTGTTCATTAGATTGAATATTTATACTTACTTGATCTATATCAGCACTTTCCATTTGTGAAGACATTGTTCTTTTCCAAATTAAGGCATATAAAAGTCTCTGTCTTTCATCTAAGTAGCTATCTATATCTTCTGGTAATCTATTTAAATCGGTTGGCCTGATAGCTTCATGAGCTTCCTGTGCATTATTTGATTTCTTTTTATGTGTTCTTGGTATTTCAGGTAAATATTTTTTTCCATATTTTTTCGTTATCAAGCTTCTTATTTGACTGATAGCAGTCTCAGATAAATGAATAGAGTCAGTTCTCATATAAGATATTAAACCTACTGTTTCTCCATTAATTTCAATTCCTTGATATAAGCTTTGTGCAATTCTCATTGTATTTGCTGCACCAATACCTAGTTTTCTAGATGCTTCTTGTTGTAAAGTTGAAGTTATAAAGGGAGCTGTAGGATGGTTCTTGATACGTTTCTTTTGAATTTCTTTAACTGTATAATTAGTAACATTATTAATTTTATCCAAGGCTATATCTGCATCAACTTTTGAATTGATATCAAACTTTTTTAATTTATTCTTATTAAGAATATTTAAGTTTGCAGTAAAAGACTCTCCATTATTATTTTTGAAACCTGAGTTAATAGTCCAATATTCTTGTGGATTAAACTTCTCTCTTTCTGTTTCTCTGTCACATATAATTTTAAGAGCAATAGACTGAACACGTCCTGCAGATTTAGCTCTTGGAAGTGTTTGCCACAATAATGGAGACAGGGTAAATCCCATAAGGTGGTCTAAGGCCCTTCTTGCTTGATAGCTATCAACCACATTCATATCTATATCACGTGGGTTCTTAAAAGCTTCTAATATTGCATTTTTAGTAATTTCATTAAAAACAACTCTTTTTACATCAACATCACGTAATTTCTTTTTTTCATTTAAATATGTATATATATGCCAAGCAATTCCTTCTCCTTCTCTATCTGCATCCGTGGCTATCCACAATGTATCTCCCTTAGAAACTGATTTAACAATTGATGAAGCAGTGGCTTTACTCTTAGTGGGCACCTCATATTTCATTAAAAAATCTTCTTCTGGTAATACGCACCCCTTTTTAGAAGGAAGTTCCCTAAAATGTCCTACAGATGAGATAACTTTATAATCTTTACCTAAGTATTGATTAATAGTTTTAGCTTTTGCGGGAGATTCAACAATTACAATATTCATAAATATCTCTTAAATAAATTTAATATAAATTCACAATTAATAATCTTTTATAATTTTAGCAAATTATTTTTTTTTTTATTATTTAACTATATTTATATTTTTGATTCTGTTCCTTTGATTATTCTTCTAATATTAGGAACATGTTTGGCCATAATTAGTGTTGTTATTATTAAGACAATATATATTTCTATATTATAAATATAAAAATTATCTGGAATTAAGCCTACCTTTACTATTTTACTTAATAACCAAAATAATATTGGAGCAGTTATACTTGCTGATAAAGCACCTAAAGAGGAGGTTTTAAATATTAAAGCAAAAAATAGCCATATTAATAGGGTAAATAGAGCGCATGGCCAGCTTAGAAATAATAAAATACCAGCTGCAGTTGCAATACCTTTCCCTCCTTTAAACAATAAAAAAGGGCTAAACATATGACCTAATATGGACAATAAGCTTAAACTTAAAAAGAGATTTATTAATAATTCTTCATTAAGCATTGATTTAAAAAGTATTTCGGCCAAATACAGTATTATGAAACTTTTAGATATATCAAATATTAATGTTAATACTGCTATAAATTTATTTCCAGTCCTTAAAACGTTTGTTGCACCAATATTACCTGACCCTATTTTTCTTATATCGCCATACCCAGAAATTTTTACAATTATTAGACCAAAAGGAATAGAACCAATTATAAAACCTAAGAATAAATATATAATAATGTTTTGATATTGAATTAGTTCTATAAAATTTTCTATAAATAGATACATGTTTTTACTAACATTTAAATTCAGAAGATTTAAAAACTATTCTACCATCTACTATTGTGCATAGGATTTTCCCCTTATAATTATATTGATCAAAGAGAGAGTTTTTAGATTTGCTTTTCATTTCTTCTAATCTTATTTTATTTGAGTGATTTATATCTATAATAGTTAAATCTGCTGGGGAGTTTATTTTAAGCTTTCCCGTATCTAAATTTAGTAATTTTGCCGGTTGGTTTGTAATTTTATCTATCAAATCAATTAATTTCATACATCCATTAAAATGTAAATCCAATGAAATAGGCAATAAGGTTTCTAGCCCGGCTATTCCAAATTCAGCTTGTTCAAAAGGTAATCTTTTGCTGTCTTGATCTTGTGGAGAGTGGTGGCTAGATATTATATCTATTTTATTATCAACTAATGACTTATATATTGATTTTCTATCATTTTCTGATCTTAAAGGAGGAAAAACTTTAGCAAAAGTCTTCCAATCATCAACTGCTTTTTCATTTAAAGCAAAATAATGTGGTGCTGTTGAGCATGTTACCTTTAATCCTATATTTTTTGCCTGTTCTATAGCAAGCATAGATTCATGGGTAGTTATATTTGAAAAATGTATTCTTCCTCCTGTATTCTCTAGTAACCTAAGGTCTCTTTCTACTTGAATAATTTCAGCTACTTTTGATATTCCTGGCAGTCCAAGTTTGCTAGCTAAAGCGCCTCCATTCATAACTCCATTTAACGAAAGGTCATAATCTTGAGGAGACACCATAATTAATAAGTTAAAATTTTTAGCATATGTAAGTGCTTGCTTCATTACTTTTGTATTTTTAATGGTTTTATTAGCATCTGTGAATAAAATTGCACCTGCTTCCATTAACAATCCCATTTCTGTTAATTGATTTCCTTCTAGATTTTTTGTTATAGAAGCTGCTGGAAAAATTTTTACACCATTAGTTTCTCTAGCTCTTTTTTTAATGAACTCTATAATAGGTATTTGGTCTATAACTGGTTGTGTATCTGGCATACAAACTAAGCTTGTTATACCTCCTGCTAAGGCGGATTCAGAAGCTGTATTGATATTTTCTTTATGTTCTTCTCCTGGTTCTCTTAGGTGAGTATTTATATCTATAAATCCAGGACATAAAATATTACCTTTACAGTCTATTTTTAATGCATTGTCAGGAGAGCTATCATAAAATAAATTTTTTCCTATAGCTTTAATTTCTTTATTTTCTATTAATAAGTCGCCCAGCTCATCTAATCCTGAATGAGGATCAATTAATCTAGCATTTGTAAAAGCTATTTTATTTTTTAGGTTATTTTTCATTTGTTATATCAAATTTTTTATTATCTAAATTATTAATCAAATGTTCTATTACAGACATTCTTATAGCAACGCCAAGTTCAACTTGTTCTAGAATTAAAGTTCTATTTATGTCATCTGCTAATTCACTATCTATTTCTACACCCCTATTAATTGGTCCAGGATGCATAACTAATGCATTTTCCTTAGCAAAACTTAATTTTGTTCTATCTAATCCATAAAACTTAAAATATTCTTTGGCAGATGGTATATGAGCCCCTTGCATTCTTTCATGCTGTAGCCTTAATATCATGACTATATCAGTATTTTTTAAACCTTCTTTCATATTGGTATAAGTTTTTGCTCCATATTCATCTAACCCTTGAGGTAAAAGTGTAGTAGGTGCAATTACTTTAACCTTTGCCCCCATAGTTATAAGTAGTTTTATATTAGATCTTGCAACGCGGCTATGAGCTATATCCCCACATATAGCTATTTCTAGTCCAGAAATTTTCTTTTTTCTTCTTCTAATTGCTAGTGCATCTAATAAAGCTTGTGTAGGATGTTCGTGTTGACCATCTCCTGCATTAATTACAGCACAATTAACTTTATTAGCTAATAGGTGTGGAGTTCCGCTTAAAGAATGTCTAATTACTAAAATATCTGGTTTCATGGCGTTTAATGTCATAGCAGTATCTAGAAGACTTTCTCCTTTTCTTATTGAGGAAGTTTCTATCTGCATATTAATTACATCCATTCCTAAACGTTTAGCAGCAAGCTCAAAGGATGTTTTTGTTCTAGTAGAATCTTCAAAAAATAAGTTTACAAGCGTTCTTCCTTTATACTTATAATTAATGGTAGGCTCTATCCTATTATCTTTAATAATTTCATCGGCTCTATCAAGTAAAGATGTTATTTCAGATGGTTCTAAACCTTCTATTCCTAATAAATGGTCTTGATTATAATCATTATAAATTATATTTTTAGTCTTTGTAGTATAGAAATTACTTGGGTTAACATTACCATCTGTTTCCGTAACAATTTTTTGCATAATAGATTGTTTAGGAATTCTATCTCCCGATAAATACCGTGAAAGCGAAGCTAAAGAAATATTGAGATTTTTAGCCAATTGTGCTCTGCTAATTGATTGTTCTTTAATCCATTTATCTAAAGCATGCATTTTAAAACCTATAATAAATTAATAATTAATTACCGTTTTGGTAATTAAATGTCAATATTTAAATTTTTAAGTGCTTTTATTGCCCCGTCAAGTATCCAACAAGCTGCAGAGGAATCTATTATCTTTTGCCTTTTTTTTCTAGAAAGGTTTAATTCGTTTATTAGGACTTTTTCTACTGCTTGTGTAGAAAATCTCTCATCCCATAATAGTAATGGAAGATTAAGACTTTTGTTAATTTCTTCAGACAATCTTCTTATTGATTGAGACTTTTTTCCTGGTTTTCCATCTAAATTAACAGGTCTGCCAACTACTATAGAAGTAATACTATTTTCGGATATTATATTTTTAATTAAGCTTATGTCATTTAATAATTTACTTCTTTCTAGCGTTTTTAAGCTAGTGGAAATAGACCTAGTTTCATTGCAGATTGCTAAACCAATTCTTTTATCACCTAGATCTAGACAAAGAATACTTCCAGAATCTGGAATCATATGAAAAAATTCTATTATATCAATTGTAATAAGTTTTCTAAGTTGCTTGCTGTTAGTCATTTAGAGTGTTAATCAATCCTAAAAGTTACTATTAATATATAAAATATTATATATATAATAGTATTATCATTATTTTATAATTTTTAGATAGGGTTTTTATAAATGTCTTTAGATAAATCAACTTTAGAGCGAGTAGCGTATCTAGCCAGAATAAAACTTAATAATTCTGAAGTAGATAAAATGACAGAAGAATTAAATAATATTATGAAATGGATAGAAGAATTAAATGAGGTAGATATTACCAATGTCCCACCTATGACAGGAGTTTCTAATATGACCTTACGTGAAAGAGAAGATAAAGTTACGGATGGAGGATACCAAGATAAAATTGTAAACAATGCTCCAGAGAAAATAGACAATTCATTCACTGTACCGAAGGTAATAGAATAAAATGACAAAAATTACAGACTTAGGAGTTGTTGAAACATTAAATGGTTTAAATAAGAAAGATTTTTCATCTGAAGAAGCTGTTTCAGAATATTTAAAACTTATTGAAAAAGATACAAAGCTAAATGCATATATACATTTTAATAGAGATAAATCATTATCAGAAGCAAAAAAGTCTGATCAAAGAAGATCAAATAATAGTTCTTTGCCTTTAGAAGGTCTGCCTATAGCTATAAAAGATATTTTTTGTGTTGAAGGAGAAAAAACTTCAGCTTGCTCTAAAATGTTAGAGAATTTTGTTCCTGATTATGAGTCTACTGTAACTTCTAAGCTATGGCAGTCTGGCGGAATTTATATTGGAAAAACTAGTATGGATGAATTTGCAATGGGTTCATCTAATGAAACAAGTTATTTTGGAGAAGTTACTAACCCCTGGAGTACTGATGGAAATCCTTTGGTGCCTGGAGGATCTTCAGGAGGCTCTGCTTCAGCGGTTGCTGCAAGAATGGCTCCAGTTGCATTAGGCACTGATACAGGAGGCTCTATTAGACAGCCTGCATCTTTTTGTGGAACAGTAGGAATAAAGCCTACTTATGGAAGGTGTTCTAGGTGGGGTGTAATTGCATTTGCATCATCTTTAGACCAGGCTGGACCTATAACAAGATCAGTAAAGGATAGTGCTGTAATATTACAAAATATGGCAGGTTTCGATGCTATGGATTCTACATCTGCAGATATTAATGTCCCCGATTTTGTCAATGCATGTTCAAAATCTATTAAAGGGATGAAAATTGGAATACCAAAGGAATATAGACTAGATAATTTATCCAATGATGTACAAAATGTATGGGAATCAGGAATTAAATGGCTAAAAGATGCTGGTGCAGAAGTTATTGATGTAACCCTCCCACATACTAAATATGCTTTACCAACTTATTATATAGTTGCTCCAGCAGAAGCTTCAGCTAATTTGTCTCGTTATGATGGAGTTAAATATGGGCATAGATCTGAAGATATAAAAGATCTAGAAGATATGTATTCGCAAACAAGAGCTGAAGGTTTTGGAGAGGAAGTTAAAAGAAGAATTTTAATTGGAACCTATGTGTTATCAGCTGGTTATTATGATGCTTATTATTTAAGAGCTCAAAAAGTAAGAACTAAGATAGTTGAAGATTTTAATTTGGCTTTTAATAAATGTGATGCAATTTTAACTCCAACTGCACCAACTGGTGCTTTTAAAATTGGAGAAAAGAATATTGACCCTGTAACTATGTATATGAACGATGTTTTTACTGTTCCTTCTAGCCTTGCAGGACTGCCTGCAATGTCAATACCATCAGGTTTGGATGCTCAAGGTTGTCCATTAGGCCTACAGCTTATTGGAAAAGGGTTTGATGAAGAAACTATATTTAGTATTGGCAGTATTATTGAAGAAGCAGCGAATTTTAAATATATATAAATAATGAGGATTATATAACATGAGAGAGCCAATAAAATTACAAGGTGAAACAGGAACTTGGGAGATGGTTTTAGGTCTAGAAATTCATGCTCAAGTAAAATGTAATTCAAAATTATTCTCAGGGTCTGCTACAGATTTTGGAGCAAGTCCAAACTCACAAGTTAGTTATGTTGATGCGGCCATGCCAGGAATGTTGCCGGTAATCAATAGTGAAGCTATAAACCAAGCAATTAAAACAGGTCATGCTTTAAACGCAAAAGTTAATAATATTTCAATTTTTGATAGAAAAAATTATTTTTATCCTGACTTACCGCAAGGTTATCAGATTTCTCAGTTTACATCGCCAATAGTAGGTGAAGGTTGGATAAATATAGACTTAGAAAATGGAGAAACTAAAAAAATTGGTATTGAACGCCTTCATTTAGAACAAGATGCCGGCAAATTAATGCATGATCAACATCCAAAATTATCGCTAGTGGATTTAAATAGGTCTGGTGTTCCATTGATGGAAATAGTTTCTATGCCTGATATGAGAGATTGGGAAGAAGCAGGTGCTTACCTCAGAAAGGTGCGTTCAATAGTTAGATATATAGGGTCATGTGATGGCAATATGGATGAAGGTTCGTTGAGGTGTGATGCTAATATATCTGTTAGAAGGCCGGGGGAAGGATTTGGCACAAGATGTGAATTAAAAAATATTAATTCAGTTAAAAATATGATGAAAGCAGTTGAGTATGAGGCCCATAGACAAATTGAATTAATAGAAGGTGGCGGAAAAGTGCTTCAACAAACACGTTTGTACGATACTGTAAAAAATGAAACCAGATCAATGAGATCAAAGGAAGAGGCTCATGATTATCGTTATTTTCCAGACCCTGATTTATTACCTTTAAATATAAGTTCGGAAAGAATTGAAAAATATAGGCAAGAACTTCCTGAATTACCTGATCAGAAGAGAGAGCGTTTTCAGTCAGAATACGGATTAAACTTTTATGATGCAGATGTTTTAACTGCAGATAAAAATCACGCTGATTTTTTTGAAGTAGTTTGTAAAAACAGAGATGCTAAATTTGTAGCTAATTGGATTATTACCAATTTCTTTGGTATGCTAAATGAAGTAGAAAAGAGTATAGAAGATAGCCCAGTCAAAGCCGATAAATTAGGAGAGTTATTTGATCTAATTCAAGATGGAACTATTTCTGGAAGGACAGCTAAAGAAGTTTTTGAAGAAATGTTTACAAATGGTGGGTCCGCTTTAGAAATTGTAGAGTCAAAAGGTCTTAAACAAATAAGCAATACAGATGAACTTGAGACCATGGTTAAGAAAATTATTGATGATAATGAAGAGCAGGTGAATAAATACAGAGGTGGTAATGAAAAGCTTTTTGGGTGGTTTGTAGGACAGGTCATGAAAAATACAGGAGGTACGGCTAACCCTAAAGTTGTAAATGAAATACTATCTAAATTATTAAAGGGCTAATTATTGAGGTAAAGTATGTTCTATAATACTAAAAAAAATGATCATGGTTTAAAGTATAATCCTTTTAAATCTTGTATTGTGCCTAGGCCGATAGCCTGGATTACAACTAAAAGTGTAAAAGGAATTCATAATTGTGCTCCTTATAGTTTTTTTAATGGAATTGCTGCTGACCCGCCTATGATAATGTATGCCACTAATGGAAAACAGCCTATGGGAGGGCATAAAGATACTATAACTAATATAAGAGATAATGGTGAGTTTGTAGTAAATATAGTCACATATTCTGCAAAAGATAAAATGAATGAAACAACTGCTCCTTTTAATCCAAATGAAAGTGAAGTGGATATTGCTAAATTAGAAATTTTAGAATCTAACCTAGTCTCTCCGGCACGACTTGCTATCTCTCCAATACATATGGAATGTAAGTTATATAAAATTATTGACCTTCCTACCTTAAAACAGAATGAATACAATGGTATGGTTTTAGGCCACGTAGTAGGTATACATATTAATGATGATGTATTAGATGATGGAAAGGTTAATTTAAGAAAAATTAAACCTTTATCTCGTCTTGGTTATTTAGATTATTCTGTAGTAGATAATATTTTTGAAATGAGTAGGCCAGAAGGGTCCCCGCGGCCTGACCAGGTTAAAAAGTAGAAAGGTAAGTTTATGATAGATTTTTATAGTTGGAGTACTCCTAACGGAAGGAAAGTTTCTATTATGTTAGAGGAGACAAAATTAGATTATAAATTATTCCCCATTAACATTACTAAAGACGATCAGTACGAAAAGAATTTTTTAGAAATAAGCCCTAATAACAAAATTCCTGCAATATACGATCATGATAATGAATTATCTATGATGGAATCGGGTGCTATATTAATGTATTTATCAGAAAAAACAGGAGTTTTTAAACCCAATAATAATGAAGGGCGTTGGAAAAGAGATGAATGGTTAATGTTTCAAATGGCTTCTCTTGGTCCAATGCTTGGTCAAGTTCACCATTTTGTTAAGTTTAATAGTGGAAAATCTGCTTATGCTGAGGAAAGATATTCAAAAGAAGCATTAAGAATATATGAAGTTTTAAATACTCGTCTAGGCATTAGTCAATATGTAGCAGGTAATGATTATGGTATTGCTGATATATCAATTTGGCCTTGGATAGCCAGGTTTGAATGGCAAAATATAGATTTAACTAAATTTCCAAATGTTTTAAGGTGGTATAAAGAAATTTCTACAAGAGAAGCTGTTATTAAAGGGTATGATATACCTAGCATGGGTGCAGAAATACCAATTCCTTAAATATAATTTTAATTAATTGTAAATAATTAATATCTAGTTTGACACTTTGCTCGAGACATTTTACAAGCATATTGGACACGTGGCCGAGCGGTCGAAGGCGCGCCCCTGCTAAGGGTGTAAACAGGCAACTGTTTCGAGGGTTCGAATCCCTTCGTGTCCGCCAGTAAC
>Ga0114995_10002534_pt1 | contig 12636 bp, 9 predicted proteins | sample ArcticOcean_MG_C_11_FD_87038 | JGI IMG/M metagenome (GOLD analysis project Ga0114995, IMG submission 87038) | Marine microbial communities from western Arctic Ocean - ArcticOcean_MG_CB2_154 | ecosystem: Environmental > Aquatic > Marine > Oceanic | place: Arctic Ocean: Canada Basin | collected... | reverse complement strand
GCTAACAAGTGTTACTACCACCGTAAACAATGTGCTAACTGTGCCAACCATTATGAGCCATATTCTGCTGTCTAAACGGTCTAACCGTTCAGTAAAGAATGTTCTGTTCTCTTTTATTTGACCTTGTAAATCATCCACTTTTTTCTCTAGAGCGCCGTGCTCTTTGGTGTTGTCTTTTTTTAATTGAACTAATTCTGCTTGAACTGTCTGTGCTGTGGGCTTTGTCATTATTTAACTTCAAGTCCATTAGCAATGTCTTCATTTAGCTTTTCTAATTGTGCTAAAAGATCTGCACCCATGCCTTCTCTTACTTCTGCTTCGGTTGTTTCACTCATCTTTATATCCTATTGTTTTTCTTAAGTCTGTTAACTCTTGTTTGTCTTGCACTATCACACATGGTGTAGGCGTATTGTTTTCTTTCTCGTCTGGATGACTCCAAAATGCCGCTAAATGCAAATACTTGTCTTCTATTTTTTCTACTACACTTAACAATGTATCTATACTAGTGCCTTCATTGTATTCTAATAACAATGCTTTATAACTAGTAGCACTAAAACTTGCTACAAAGGACAACTCCGTCCCCGGAGTTCCCACTTTTACATGTAAGATCTTGTCTTGCATATAATACTGTTTTGACCAAGGACATACTTTAACTATACTGTCAAAGTAAGCACCCCAATCTACTTCTTTGTTCCTCTGTTCTTTTTCTTCTTTTTCTTTTTTGTTTTCATGTAAGCCATTCATTTCTCCGTTATATCCGTTATCTTAATCTTACTGCTGTGCCACGTTTTCTCATGCGTTTTGCTTGTTTACCCATTCCACTAGTAAAGCTGGGTGATTTATTATTTTTAAGTCTGCCACCTCTTCTAACATATACTGCTCCGGCTTTATGACCATCACATCCACTTGTTATACAACTTGCTCCAAAATATGTCGCCATTATTGACTCCCGTCATCTATAAAGATATAAGACACAGGAGCACTAGTTAAATATGCTCTAGCGGAAAAGCCTGTGTTATATGGTGAACCTGAGTATACCACGTTGGATCTTAAGTTTCCTGTAAAGTTCCAATCTGTAGCAACTGATGGCAATGAGCCGCCAGCGGCTAATTTAGCATGAGCTCTATTTGCCCATGCAATAAGTGTTTGGTTATAATGGGCATCACTCATACCACTGTAACGTGCAAACCTTGTTGTAGTAAGATTACTAGGGTTCGTTATCCAGTCCCAACCTGCTAAACTAGTTAGTAAGCCTCCTTGTCCAGCTACGTTGCCTACGCCTAAGAACGTTTCATATAAATCTATACTACCAGAGCCAAATGTTACAGTTTCAGGAACATGTATATTTGAATAAGTTGTTCTAAACATTTCTCTACAATTACTTGCGGCGTTCATGTTCCAATCGGAAATATCTATTGTTGAATTACCCTTTGGCCCAAAAAAGCTATTGCCTCCGCCTAAAACACAATTTGCAAATGATACACTAAAGTCAGATATGGTTGATACGTCCCATCCATTTAAATGTATGTCTGAATTTGATTTTGTTGCGTGGAAACAATTACTTATGTTTGTTAATGTGCCAGTTACCCATGTATTTGAAATACTAGTAAAACCATTACTTTGTATGGTGCAATTATGAAACACGTTGCTTACGTCTACTAAACTGCTCATTGTTACATTAGCAATGTTTACTATAGCATTACTTGTAGGTGTTGCATTTGAACTCTTTCTAAAAGCATCTTTCATTGTGGTGCAATTAGGTGCAATGATGTTTTCCAACCGGTGCTGGTCAGGAAATTCATTGTCAAAACTTGCATCACGGTAAATGCCTTCCATAGTTGTTAAGTTTGGAAATACTCCGCTAACTGTTGTATATGGTGTAGCCATTTCGTCTGCATTTTTAAACATGTTTTTCATGCTAGTAACGTTGCTTATATTAACACTTTCAGCACCATCATTTTGTAATATGTTCATTTTAAAATATCTTGTATCTTCTGCAAATGATTCTAAACTTATGTTACCTAACTGCCATGTTAAATCAGTAGAGACTAACGCACTTTGCGTTGTAACATTTTTTGAAAATCCTGTTAAATTTGTTACACCACTCATATCCCAATCGTTTAATGATCCGCTAGAGCTATCATGTCCTCTAACAACGCCTTGGAACATGTATGAAAGATCTTGTGATCCAACAATCCAAGAGCTAATATCAATGTTACTACTTGAACCCACAAAACTATTTGCTAAACTGGTAACGTCTGAAACGTCCCATCCAGTCATTAATGGGGCATTTCCAGTTCCAGCATTGGCTAATACGCCATCTAAGTCTGCTCTACCTTGTAAATCCCAATTTTTAAAGTTTGCACTTTGTCCTAACGTTGATCCATGGAACATATTTGTAATTGATGTAGTTATTGGTATTGTGACATTATTCCATTGTCCAAACATAGCTCCTACATTTGCAAACATTTCGTCCATACTTGTTACTGAACTTATATCTAAGTAATCTAGATTAGCAGATGCATCTGAACTTACTACATTAACACCTTTAAAGAATCCATTTATATTAGTAGCACCTGTTAGGCTTAAATTATTTAATGGTTCACTTATGATTGAGTTTGCATCTTTAAAGAAAAAATTTGAATTTGTTGGAAATGTTACATTGCTTAATCCTTTTATGCGAATGTTTGAGGCATCTTTAAACATTGTTGTATTAGTATTTAAAGTGAGGTTACTCATATTCCAACCATCTACATTTGCCAGCGTGAACTCGGCATTTGCAAACATCTCAGTTGCATTAGTGCTTGTAGAGAAGTTCCAATTATATAAATTGCCTCTCATACTTCCAGTATTAGCAAACATTTTAGAACAATTTGAATCGCTTACGTCCCAGTCTGATAAATTTAATCGTAAGTAGTCATTACCATCGCCTTCATTAGCACCATCGGCTAGCCTACTCATATCTATGCCAGTTTGTAATGTGCTACTCCAAGCTGATATGTTAGCATCTAGGTCTAAAGCACCCGTAAACAATCCGCTTATGTTTGTTACTGATGACATATCCCATGTATCTAGATTACCATTACCCCCGGAGTCGACAATGTTATCAACACCAGCAAACAATTCACTGTAATTTGTAATATTAGGTTGTGTTAATGTTGGCAATGTAGCATTAGCAAACAAATGTCCTTTGTTAGTGCCCGATCTTCCTGCTACGGTAATGATATAGTCTTGTAATCCATTCCATGTGTTAATATCAACTGTAACGTTATTGGAACCATCAAACAATCCATGTATGTTTGTTGCATTGCTTAACGTCCAATTGTTTAAATTAGGTTGTGCGGTAGTTGAACCACTAAACAATTTCCAATTATTAGCAGTTGTGTTATTGATAGCACTTACATTCCAGCCACTCATGTTGCCTTTAAAGTCTGTGGATCCACTTGTTAAGCCGTATAGTATTGTGCTGTTGTTAAATGACCAGTTACTCATGTCACCTTGAAAGCCTGTAGTAGATGAGAACAATTGGTTTACACCATTTGCTTTGTTATCAGTTACTACCCAGTCTTTTATATTTACTGTGGAGTTAGTTGATCCAGCAAACATGTTAGCACTTAATTCTGCATTGTATAAGTTCCAATTGGATATGTTTCCTGTATAGTTTGCATCTTTAAAGCAATCACTAAAGTCTATTACCGCAGATGTATTCCATTTTGTAATACTTGCGGGTAATGTTGTGCAATTAGCAAACTTTACTTTTTTTATAAAACTTGGTAGGAAATCAGGTAATCCAAGTATTTGGTTTTCTTTGTTTTCAAAACTTAAATCAAATGCATTAGCTCTACTACCAGTGCCTACACTAGTAAATGTAGTAATGTAAGGATTGTTATTAGCTAAACTGTTGTCTGTGATTGCTTTAATGTTTGAAACATTACCACGTGTTGCAACTACATAAGTTCCAGTTTCTGCATAAGTGTGTTTAGGATTAGACGCTGAAGCAAAATTTGTTACCGTATTTGCAATGCCTGTTTGATTGTATACATTAGAAGTTCCGTCACCCCAAAATACTTCAATATCCACATTTCCACTAACAGGTAATAGTAAGCCTGCTTTTTGAGATACATCGATATCAACAGGAAAAATTAAATCGCTTTCAAGCCCATCGCTATCCGGATGTAATCTATTTGTAAATGTTCCGAACTGCCAATTACTCATGACTTATATCCTTTATACTATGCACTAACAATTACATTGCCGTGCTTGAGACTTGTTGCCAACCGTCTGTGCTTCCACTGTAGACGCACACTTTGTCTAATGTTGTGTTGTAAACCATATCACCTTCTGCTGGTCCAACCAATGCGTTAATCTCTGTGGTAGTTAAGTTTTGTAATCTTATCCTTTGATTAAACTCTGTTTTGGCACTATCAATAGTTACTGCTGTTGCAAGTGAACTTTCATTTATTGAATTAACTATTGATAATTTACCAGTGCTTTGACTATTTGTTATGTCCCAACTTGATTTAACAGTTGAGTTTGCATTATGCGTTTTAATTCTTAATGTGCTATCACCTTTTGAATCATAGTTAAAGTCTGATGCACCTGGTGTAACTCCATTAGTCTGGCCTGACTTAGGCTGTATCTCTACTAGTGTTCCTGTTCTGGCGATGGTGTTTCCCCATCCTGCACCAAGGAATTCATGATATTCATGCAACTCATTAGCGTATCTGTTAGCAACATAAGTTGTTGCTGAGCCAGAGTCAGCATAATCTCTTGCTGGTCTTAAACTAATTTTGCCAAAAGGTCCGGGTGCTATTGTTGTTGTTCCGGATTTACTTGCTAAGAACGTTGTTGGTATTGAGCCGCCAACCGCACTACCTTGCAAAGTTCCATATAAAGGACCGGATCTGAAAGAATTTGGTGATGTGCTTTGTAAATAAACATCTGTATTAGCAAGGGTAGTAGGATCACCTACACCGCCAATCATTGCTGTAATACTTGCTGGAGGATTAAACTGGTCTGCTCCACTTGATCCAGTTGTTATTGATGGGTTCCAAGTAATTCTTCCTGGAATATCACCGGGAGATGTAGAAGCAATTGCATCTTTTGTGCCACCTAACAACTTAAAGTTAAAGTTTGGTGCACCTAGGAACTTCATGTCTACCGTAGCATTTCCACCTTGTCCTAAGAACTGACTCCAGTTAGGGTATGCTGTTTGACTTGCTAAACTGCCTGTTTTGTAGTTGTTCAGCATGACCTTCATTTGAGGTATAGTTTCTACTGGACCATAGTTTGTTAAGCCGTCTTGTTCTACAGTAATACCTAATGTGCTTGTTGCTGGAAATAGTGTATTTGTGCCAACACTTAATAAATCTGGTGTAGCATTTGCACCAATAAGCATTGCTCTTGGTATTCTAATTGCACTGTCTGGTCCAGTTTGTATATCTGCACTGTGACGCATCACAACGTTAGCCATGTCTACTGTGGAAGTATTACCATAACTTACTCTATCAAGTGTTACGTTGCTTAGTGTCTCTGGTAAGTCATAAGCATTGTAGGCAGTTTGAGCGTAACCGTAAGGCAAGCCTGTAGTTGCCGTATCAGCTGTAATACGCATTCCAAAGTTTTGTGTGCTACTAAATGCACCTGGAATTAATAGACATGCACCGCCACCAGTGGCTAATGCCGCTTCACTTAATGTTACATTATTTCCGCTTATACTAGCAATGTGTCCAGCGGCACTCATGTAGGTAGTTGAACTAGCTGTAGTTACATCATATATGCCCCAACCTGCTAATTTACCACTGCCGTCCCATATTTGAGATGGTGTTGCACCACCGTTCCAGTTATTACCTGATGTTGTTAATGCATTTTCTAAACTGCTGTCACCTACAACATAAGCACTATTAAAATCACCAAAGCCGCCACCAACTTGTTGTATACCAATATACATACCTAGTCCAGCAAACAGCGGTGTTACTGTTGCTGTGGTTGAACCTGATGTAAAGGCCAATACACATAATATTTGCGGTGTATTTACCGTTGTAATGTTTTGACTGGCCAAGTCTGCATCTGCAACACTATAACCAGTTGTGTCTATATCAAACAGTTTACTCTCAACACTAGAAAGTGTTGTGTTTAACTTAATACCGTCTGTTTGACCTTTAAGTTGTAGACTACTACCTGCAGAGCTTGTTACTGCTGTTGTATTAATTAATTCTGAAGCACTTACTTTTCCTGCAATATTAAAGTCACCTGATGCAACATTAAAGTATAGTTTCGAATCACTTACTTTTAATGCATTGTCACCACTACTTGCTGGACTAAACACTGGATAAACTGTTGCGTTAGTTGAAGTATCATTTGTGATTGCAACTACACCAGCTGTATCATCTGCTGGAGCAAAAGTAAACACACCACTACTATTATCGTATGCTAAACTTCCACCGCCACTTGCTGTAGCTGTTGTTGTGCTTAGTAGTCCTCTTATTTGAGGATCTGTTCTTACTTCTGCCGGAGCAAAAGTGAATACGCCTGAACTGTTGTCATATGCTAAACTGCCACCACCACTTGCACTTGCTGTAGTTGTGCTTAATGCACTTAATGATATAAGGCTTGATAAGTCAGCAGGAGCAAAAGCAAATTGTCCATTACTGTTATCATATGCTAAAGAGCCACTACCACTTGCTGATCCTGTTGATACACTTAAAGCATTTAATTGTATGCCTGGAACTGATGGAGTAAATGTGAATGCGCCAGTTGATGAATTATATGCTAATGCACCACCGCCACTTGCACTTGCCGGAGTTGCCGTGCTTATTGAACCTCTAGATTCTGTAATTACTTGCGTTGTTGTAAGTATGTCTTGGTAAACGTTGTCACCATTCATGAATGTCCATTTTTCTGATGGTTCATTCCATGATATTATAGCATTATGTGTGCTTTGCGGTCTGTTTGAAATTATTTCTACTGTAGCATCTGTTGTTGCATTTGCATTCAGTGTAATCTTTTGGTCTGTTACATATAAGTCTGTAACGTTTTGGTAATTGATATTACCAGTCGCATCAATATTGCCAGTCACAGACAAATTGCCACCCACTGAGAGTGGACCTGTTGCAATGTGTGAAATAACTTGTGCGTTGGTTAGTGTTTGTGGCATGTTAGTCAATTGACTACCGTCGCCTAAAATAAATGCACCGCTTACGTTTGCAGTAGTAGTAACATTAGCACTTGAACTTATAATGCTTGTATAACTGTCTAATTGGTCTTGTATTGCACTATTTGCCCTAGCATTTGTATAGTATAAGTTAGTTGAGCCTTCTGGAACTGAATCTGTTGTAAAGTTACTGCTCTTGAAACCTACTACACTAGCATAAGTTGTTGAACCATCGTTGAGAACTGTTACTATGTTTTGGTCACCAGGACTTGTATCGAATGTTTTGTAATTGTCTGTAAATTCCCAATTACTAAAATATGTTGGGTCAATAACATGTCCACCTGATGAATCTTGTGTTAATATAACTGTTGCTTGGTATCCAGTGGAAGGAGTATTAGTAAAACTAATGTTTGTTATATTGCCCGAAATGTTTGCTGAATGCGTTATATTACTTGCTAAATCTAGAGTAATGTTACCAGCAACTGTTCCGTTGTCAGTAACCTCTGCAATAGCATTATGCACTCTACTATCAGTAAAGTATAAGTTTGTGCCTTCTGTAATATCTTGTGTTTTTAATTGTTGAGTTAATGTTAGACTATTTGCGGCATCATCATAAGTGTATGTTAAGTTAGCGCCTGCTACCATTAAGTCAGCAACACGGTCATCTACTTTTTCTGCGTTAAAGTCTAATCCATTATCAATAATGTAAGCGTTTACTCTTGCATTAGTGTAATATAAGTTTGTTGAACCTTCTGTAAGGTCGTCTGTGGTCTTGCCTGAGAATAAAGCATTTGCATTAATGCCAATTACACCACTAGCTAATGTTATAGGTGCTGTTGCACTAAAGTGTGCTCTTGTTTCTGTTGCACTTGGTCCAGTGTATGTGAATACACCTGTGGAACCCACATAAGATAAACTACCATCTCCGCCTGCATTAGTAACACTAGACAAAGCTGTAACGTCACTGTTAGCTGTTTGTATAACACCTGATACATTAGAGTATGTTATGCCATACCCACCGCTTAAAGCTGATCTTATGTCAGCGTTTGTGACAACTGCTGTATTACTAACTGTAACATTGGATATTGCTGAACTTACTGTTACGTTTGTTTGGTCATTACTTACTGCAACATTAGATGTTGCTACTGTGACAGTTATATTTGAAGAAGCCATGTTAAACTCCTGTTGTTGTTATAGCTACGAAACTTGCATCGGAAGTAGGATTACCTGCTGTTACGTCCGCACTATATCTTTCTATAATTGCCCACCTGTGACTATCAAATGTGTTAACTGTTGGGATAGTGTTTTCCCATGTAAATTCTACTATAGTAATAACTACATTAGTTCTAGCATCTGGAATTAAAGGTCCAGTGTATCTGTTTTTAGGAATTGTGAAATCAACTGTGCCTGCAGTTGCATTTGTTTTAACTATGTTAGCACCTGGCACTGAAGTAGATACTGCACCAACGTATCCAATTACGTTACTACTAGCAAAGTTTGGTTCGCCATTGTTAATATTGTAAGTTATTGCATCGACTACAATACTAGAATAATTTGCTGTGAAATTATAATTAGTAATATCTGTGTCGTAATTATATGTGAATGTTCTTTGGTGATCGGGCAACATTTCAATCATTTGAACGTTGTCGGCCCCACCTAAATATTGTTTAAAGTCGAGTGTCCTTGACATCTTGGTGTTCTCCTATTGGAAATAACCTATAAGGTATTCCCTAAAGGCTTATATGTTTTGTTATGCTTGTATTTATGCCGTTCCTACGCATCTGGTAGTGTAAAGCCATACTCTGAAGCATAATCATCGATCTGAATTGCTTCGTCGTCTATATAGACAACCCTTGCTGGCATGCCACACCATACATTGTTTTCATCAAACAAGCCTAGTATGAATGCTTCTATTATATATTTGTTTCTATGAGCCATATCTGTATATCCTTAATTTGGTTCTGTGGGCCAAGTTACTGTTTGCCCTTCACTTAAATTAGCGTAATCTAAATCTCTAAGTGCTTGTCTATATGTTTGCCATTCTGTTTTCTTTTCATCATTTAATGGTGAATCCTGGCCTTGTGTCCAGTCAGATGCTAACAAACGTCTGTTTCTCTGTTCTTTTGTTTCTGCATTAATTGTAATTAGTTGTGGCGGCACTGACTTCATAAGACTTAATGGAGTTGTGGTTAAATTTATTTTTTGCATCTTATGCCCGGTATAGTTTCCATCAACTTCACTTAGCAATGCAAAACTCATAGGAAAACTGCTATTGTTATTAACAAATTGTTGTGCTTTTGAATCATCTCTAATCCATCTAACATAATAAATTTTGCCGTCTACATTGTTATAAAATATATATTCTTGCATTAGAAAATGTTCCCTATATCTAAGTAAAAGTCTGACTTACTAATACGTTTGTCTGAATTCGTTACGTCTAATCTTCTACCAGCTCCACTGGGTGATAAATTTGTATTCGCCCAATTACCTACTATAACATCTTGTGGAATGTATTGTAATATACTACTTTGTGGAGGCAATCCACCTCCCGTTGCAACTACGTTGCCTTTTGCCCTGCTTACTTCATACTTAAAGTTATCATCAAATGTGCCTAATTGACTAATGCCTGATGCAACAATCCCACTTCCTAATGCTAATTGATGTATGCCAGAGTTTGCCATGGCGGCGTTTGCAGTCATTTTACCATCTGGTGCAACATCTACTGCTTTGTAATTTATTTGCCTAAATGGTTGATATGAAATAGCGGCATTGCCGTCTGCCAATGTAGCACCATATGGAACCATATTGTTTACAGCACTAAATATGCCTTCATCAATACCACCTGCATCAATAATTGCGTTTGCTGTTATTAGTGCCGCGTTAATTCCCAATGGCACACTGGTTGTGGCACTATTTGCCATTGAGGCATTAAAGCCATCTTCTTCAATTTGTAGTCCTGCCTGAACTGCACCAATACTGCCTCTGTCAATAGTGCCTGTTGGTTTTAGTGAAATGTTTGGTGCTGTTGCTCTTATTGTGTTTATTCCGCTTATACCAAAGAAACTTAAATCAATGTTTGCTAGTATGTCTGGTAGTAACGGTCCAACTGGTGCCGTTATATCTTGTAGTGGTAATGCTGGTGTTGGTATTGCTACGTTTACAACTTCACCTGGGTCAAATGTTGTGCGGTCTCTACCATCACGTCCTCCTGGTCTAATTTGAACTCTACTGCCAGGTGATGAGTTTGCTACATTACTGCTTACACTAGATCCAATTGGATCAACACATGCGTCAATACTGGTTATGCCTGGAATGTTTGGAATTGTAACAGGGAAATTAATAAATGGGAAATTTCCTACTCCACCAAAACCGCCCTCGCCGCCTATACCACTAAAATCAATGTTAGCATAATCAACGTTGCCAATAACAGTTCCGGTGCCTGGTGCAACAATGTTTGCATTACTACCGCCTACTGGATCATCCACAATTGTGATATTACCCACAATGTTTGCAATGTTACCGTAATCAATGTTACCCCAAATGCCTATACCCCAATTAGGTATGCCACTTAATCCAGGAACAGTATCTGTTTGTATACTGGTGTGAGCATATATGCTGTCAGCATATTCAATCATTTGCACTTTTGCACCCAGCATAGCATCTGCCGTTTCTACTTCAGTAACTCGCATTATTCTAAACAGCTTGTTAGTGAATCCGTATATGGCACTTGTTACTTTAACAATGTCGCCCACGTCATTAACAATAGCACTATAGTCTGCTGTAAAACTAAGCACTAGGCTTTCTCTACTTTGACGCAAGTCAATGTCTGCTAAGTTGTATACTCTACTCTTGTCATTAACTATACTAAATCTTGTGCTTAATGGATTGTCTGGTTCGTTGTTGTTTCTATCAGCACTAGGTGTTGATATGATCACTGTTTGTGTTTGGTCTTTCTTGTTAACAGCTGGATACTCAGCATCAATGCTGTTGTATAAACTGAAAAGCTCTGTGCTAGTAATATCAATTGAACTTGTTATGTTGTCATCATTAAACAAGTATGCCGCATTCTTTTCTGCGGTAGTTGCCTCTCTGTTTGGCACAACCATAAACTTACCTTGTTTAGGATTGTAAGCAAAGTATGAACTACAACTTTTAACCAATTCATTAATGTTGTTTTTGACTGGCACATAAGTTGATAACATGCCGTCAATTTGCCATCTGTTTTGTTGTTGAGTTGCACCTAGGCTATCCAAGTAGTCAACTTGGGCTGTAGAGTAATCGTAGAGCTCGTTAAACGACGTTAAATCTAAATCACTGGTGCTGATACCACATCCGTATCTATCGTTTGTAATGTAGTCTAATAACACGTTTGAAGGCTCACTTAAACTGTTTGTGATATCATATGTAATAGCACCTAAGCCTTGCATTCCGTTTTCTGCATCATAGTCCATTTCATATATGGCATAAACTAAATCTTCATAGTTTGTTGCTGTAGTAATTGTGCTCATTAATGTTTGTGCGGCTACTTTGCCTGTTGTTGGGAATATCTGATTAACACTTGATTGTGCATTACCGGCAAATACTCTAACACGCATTTTGTTAGCCACGTTGGTCGAAGTTGTTGCATTAGGATCGGTCATGCTTATAACATTTGCGCCACTAAAGTTTAGTTTTGCATCATCTCTGTAAATCTGGTTAATAGTGATTGCGCCAGTGTCTGTTTTCTCACCAATAACCATACAATACACCATGGTGTTGTTTTGGTTCTTAATTTCTGCATCCACAATAATAGCACCACTGTGATTCCTTCCGTAGAATACTGGGATTCTATTATCAGTGCTTGGTGGTAACTGGATTTTAACTCCAGGATCTTTAGTAGCTTGTTGTGTTGGTGGGTCCATTACACCCAATAACTTTGCTGTGCCTAAGGCTAAGCCAGCACTAATAATACTTGTGGCAAGTGTGGCAACAAAACCGGTCATACCGATTGCTCCTACAATTGCTGTTGCTATTGCTGTAAATACTGCCATCTACACACCCTCATATATATAATTTGTCTCTATTGGTCGCCAACCACGTTTCTCTAAATCAAAGTCTGGTGAAATTTCCATGTTTGTGAGAGTAAAACCTTGTATAATGTCTTTTTCCTGTAGTTTCTCACCTATTTTGATATATTCTTTAAGTAGTCTATAACCCATACTGCTCATTCTTTGTGCTGGTTCAACCCACCACGCTATTTCTTTCATTGTGCTTATTTCAGGTAGCCATGCATCTGTTTGTATTTGTGCTATCAACATGCCTTGCACTACTCCGTCTTTTTCACCTAGCAATATGCAACCGTTTTTTCCAAAACTATCAAGTAGTCTTCTAATATACATGTCATTGTATTTAGGATCATGTAAAGGACTGTATGGTGAACTGTTAGCAAAGTTAATCATCATTGCCATTATTGCATCATAGTCTTGTATTGTTGCTGGTCTAAT
>Ga0114995_10002523_pt1 | contig 12651 bp, 11 predicted proteins | sample ArcticOcean_MG_C_11_FD_87038 | JGI IMG/M metagenome (GOLD analysis project Ga0114995, IMG submission 87038) | Marine microbial communities from western Arctic Ocean - ArcticOcean_MG_CB2_154 | ecosystem: Environmental > Aquatic > Marine > Oceanic | place: Arctic Ocean: Canada Basin | collected... | reverse complement strand
TGCATTCTTCGGGTTTGGTTTGTTCCTCTGCACCTTCGTGGGTCCTGCTCAGGCAGCGTCTAGAACCATGATGTCTAGGCTCTCCGCCGATGACAAGCAGGGCGAAGCCTTTGGCCTTTACGCGACCACTGGAAGAGCCGTTAGCTTTTTGGCTCCTGCGGCCTGGGCAATCTTCGTGGGACTGTTCTCCCCGATCTATGGAATCCTCGGTTTGATGTTGAGTGTGGTGGTTGGTTTGCTACTGCTTATTTCCGTTCGGGCCATAGCTGCACCTGCACCAACCAACTAACTAACTAACTAACTTCTTCTACACCCCGCTTTTCTACAGCCCGTAGAATCTAATACATGTCAAAGCGAAAACAGGGGGAGCTCGAATCAGCAATCATGGGTTGCCTCTGGGATCGACCAGAGGGCCTAAGTTCAAATCAGATTTTGGCGCTTTTGGGCGATGATGAACTAGCTATCACCACCGTATTGACGGTTCTTTCCAGGCTCGGAGATAAGGGCCTTCTCATAAGGGAGCGGGAAGCTGGCAGGAAGCTATTATTTATCTCCACAAAGTCCAGAGAGGCTCACACCGCCTCGCTGTTGCTTGATGCAATGCAGGATTCCACAAACCCAGCACTGGTTTTCTCCCTCTTTGCAAGCTCGCTCTCAGCCGACCAGCTGCAAAAACTAAAAGACGTTCTAGACAAGTAGTCTTCGAAGATTGAGGGCTGCGTCACCAAGACCTGCCTTAGTGTCAACCAAGGTTCAGCGGAGCCAGCAGAATGTGATTGAAAGCTTCCGCACTAAACCCATGTAGCCGTTGAGTTGGCGACTGAAGAGAGCGTCGACCCAGCGCGAGACGCCAAATTCTTGATTGATCTCAGGGGGTACCTGGTCTGCGTTCTAAATACTGCTTGCGGATGATTGGCTGGAAGTCACTGTCGGGTGCTGCGAAAATTGGAACCTCCCAAGCCGGTCGAGTTCCGGTGAGCGCCCAGGCTGCCTGAACCGCAGCACCTATCGCGACGTACTCTCCGGGCTGGGGAACTACAACAGGTTCTTGGAAAACCTGGGCCGCGATGGCGGCTATGGCGGGATTCTGGGCCGCCCCGCCGATCAGCAAGATGCGACGGGGTTCAAGACCCTGATCGCGCAGAGCGTCGAGCCCGCCAGCTAGACCGCACAGCAGTCCTTCGATCGTGGCGCGTGCGAGGTTGGTGCGGTTGGTGCTCGAGAGTGTCAGACCGAAGAGTGTGCCCGTAGCATTAGGAAGGTTGGGAGTTCGCTCTCCCTCAAAGTAAGGCTTTAGAACGAGACCGTCGGCGCCCGGCTTCGCTTGCAGCGCAAGTTGCCCCAGCGTATGGAGGTCGACGCCCAGTAGGCCAGCGACCGAGTCCAAGACCCGGGCGGCGTTGAGTGTCGCCACGAGGGGAAGGAAGAGTCCGCTCGCGTCGGCAAAGCCTGCTACCGTTCCCGTGGTGTCGCAGAACGGCGACGGGGCGAGGGCGAAAACGGTGCCGCTGGTCCCGATAGAAACTATGACGTCGCCCTCCTGAGCACCAAGACCAAGTGCCGCGCCCGCGTTGTCGCCCGCCCCCACGCCGACGAGGATGTTTGGCAACTCAGGGTCGAAGTCGAGGTGGCCTGCGGAATCGTCCGGAGCCAAAACTCTGGGTAGCGTGATCCCCGAAGTGCCGATGGCGGCCGTCAGTACTTCGAGGTCGTACTCGCCACTAGTAGGATTCCAGTATCCGGTTCCGCTGGCCTCGGAACGGTCGGTGGTAAGTTCATCGAGCCGGGGATTCTCTGGTCCGAAGCCGCGAATTCGCCAGGTGAGCCAGTCGTGGGGGAGCGCAATAGCAGCGATCAGCGAAACATTCTCAGGCTCCGCGTCGCGCAGCCAGCGCAACTTGGTGGAGGTGAAGCTCGCGACGGGTCGCGAGCCGGTTCTTTGGACGAGATCTAAGAATTCCAAGTCCAGTGCCGCGGCGGCCGCGGCGGAACGCGTGTCGTTCCAGAGCAGAGCGTCTCTGATGACCCGCCCTTTGTGATCGAGCACTATCATGCCGTGTTGCTGTCCACAGATAGAGATCGCTGCAACGTCCGCAAGGCCTCCCGCGTCCGCGATGGCGGAGTTTAGGGCAACCCACCATGCCTCGGGGTCTACCTCCGTGCCCTCCGGATGCAACGCGCGCCCAGAGCGCAACACAACCCCGGTCGCGGCGTCCGCGACCACGACTTTGCAGGACTGGGTCGATGAGTCGACCCCGGCAACAAGAGGCAAGGTTCAGCCCCGCGAGCCGAGGAGGTGCTCGGTAGCGAGCTGCTGAAGACGCACGAAGCCGAAGCCTTTGCCGTCGAAGTAGGCGCCGTGGTCGAAGTCCTCGTACGCGCTACGATCCGAAAGCAGACCCTCGTACCCGTCAGGGACCGTCGGCACCGAAAGCTCGGGCACGAGTGAGGCCTCAAGCGCCTCCTGAACCTCGGGATCTGATCGAAACGCCGTGGCACGCTCCTTCAGCATTAAGTAGTTGCGCATGTTCGCCGAAGCCGAGGCCCACACGCCCTCTTCGTCTTCGGTTCGGCTCGGCTTGTAGTCGAAATGGCGAGGCCCGTCATACGACTGACTGCCCTGCGGCCCACCGTTCTCGAGCAAATCGACCAAAGCGAAGGCATTGTAGAGGTCTCCGTGGCCGAAGACGAGGTCTTGGTCGTACTTGATGCCACGCTGGCCGTTCAGGTCTATGTGGAAGAGCTTGCCCTGATACAGAGCCTGCGCAATGCCAGCCGCGAAGTTGAGTCCGGCCATCTGCTCGTGCCCCACCTCGGGGTTCACACCGAACAATTCCGGTCGCTCGAGGGTCTCGATGAAGGCCATGGCGTGGCCGACGGTAGGCAGGAGGATGTCTCCGCGGGGCTCGTTTGGTTTGGGCTCGATGGCGAAACGTATGTCATATCCTTTGTCGACTACGTAATCGGCGAAGACGTTGACCGCCTCACGGTAGCGCTCCAGCGCCTGACGGGTGTCTTTAGCCACGTCGTATTCGGCGCCCTCTCGCCCGCCCCACATGACGAAGGTCTTCGCGCCGAGCTCGACGCCGAGCTCAAGCTGTCGCATGGCCTTGCGCATGGCGAATCTGCGCACTCCACGGTCGTTGGACGTAAACCCCCCGTCCTTAAAGACGGGTGCGCTGAACAGGTTGGTCGTGACCATCGGCACGATGAGGCCCGTATCTCTCAGGGCGCCCTTCAGTCGGTCGATCTGCTTCTGACGCTGAACGTCCGAAGCTCCGAATGCGAACAGGTCGTCGTCATGAAAGGTAATCCCATAGGCGCCGATTTCCGCAAGCTTCTCGACGGCTTGCACGACATCCAAGGGTGCGCGTGTTGGGCCTCCGAAGGGGTCACCTCCGTTATAGCCAATGGTCCAGAGGCCGAAGGAGAATTTGTCTTCCGGGGTGGGGGTAAGTGTCATGTCTCTTCCTTTGTTCGTTTATTGGTCGTTGGGTTGGTCAGCAGTTTGCGGCTCGCTGAAGAAGCGCGACGACCGCGAGCGCCTCTTCAGGCAGGACGGGTTCGGGGCCCTCTCCGCGGACGGCGAGGGCGGCTCGACGGTAGAACTCCGCGTAGTCGCCACGTTCCGTGGGAATTCTGGTTGTTACAGGCCCGGATGCGGACCCTTCGACGAGCGTGCCGAAGAGGTCGGTCACGACCTCCCCGAAACCAGGGTCGGTGGGCAGAGCCCCCCCGTCCAGAGCAAGTTCTTGCGGGTCTAAGCCGAAGGATATAAAGGACCCCTTGGTCCCGAGCACCCTGAAGCGTGGGCCTTGCATGTGCCCCTGACGGCTCATAAGGAGACGCGAGACCACACCCGATTCATGCATGAGTTTAACTTCGGAGTGGTCATCATTGCCGCCGCCCGGCCGCACGGTAAACAGGCTTGCATTGAGAACCGACGCCGGGCCGAACAGGACGAGCGCCTGGTCCACCAAATGGCTACCGAGATCGTAGGCGACGCCGCCGCCTGAAGAAACAGGCAGCTGGTCCTTCCAGTCGGATGACACTGCTGGAGCCCAGTGTTCAAAAACTGACTCAAAGTGGAAGACTTTGCCGAGGCGACCGCTGGCGATAAGTGCGCGCACCGTCAGGAAGTCTCCGTCCCAGCGTCGATTCTGGAACACCATGAGCGGACGTGACTCTCTCGCCGCGATCGCGATGAGCTCCGCGGCGTCTTGGACATTCGCCACGAACGGCTTGTCGATCACAACTGCGGAACCGAGGCGCAACGCACGACGAGCAAGGTCGAGATGCGTCTCCGGTGGCCCCGCCAAAACGATGAGGTCGAGCTTGTCACCAGAAGATTCCAATTCATCGAAGGTTTCATAAATACGGGCAAGAGGATGGTTTTTTTCTGCTTGTTCCCGTCTTTTATCGTTAGCTGTAACAATTGCTGCGACTTCAAAATTACTCATCGACGCAAGGAAGGGAGCGTGAAAAACCCTGCCTGATAGTCCGTAACCCACGATTGCTGTGCGAATTGGAATTCCGACTGAAGGCTGTCTCTTGGGTAGCATGATTTTTATAGTACTCCATAACTTCTATTAAAATCAAGCATAAAATAACCTTACAAAAACGAATCTTCGTAGTGAGAAAATGCTATTCTTTTCTAGTGCCTATAACCTTGGGGTAAAGGGCAAAGAAGCATTCATACTATGTAAGCTCAAATCAGAAAGCAGCACCGACCATTGGACTCCCAGCCGTTTTGATGCGAAGCACGATTTGAGGAAAAAACTTGAGACACGAGAAAAGTCAAATGTAAATAGGAGTAATTGGTGAATAAATGAAAAAAAATGGCAAAAGCGGTTCGAACCTGGATGACCTTCGGTCGCATAACCTTTCGGTTGTCCTCACTCGCATCCACCAAGCCAGGCGTCTTTCGCGCAAGGAGTTGGCGGCGGCGGCCGGACTCAATGGTTCGACAATCACCATTCTTGTCAACGAGCTGATCGAGCGAGGACTCGTCATCGAGTCCAGTTCCGTAAGCGTATCCAAAAAGTCCGCCGGCCGTCCGAGCATGTTGCTGAGCCCCAGTGAAAGCATTCTCGCGATCGCGGTGAACCCAGAAATTGATGCAGTCACGGTGGGACTCGTGAGCCTCGGGGGCAGAGTGCATCGCACCATTCGCTTCGACACTGACACATCGCCCACTATGCCTCGCGCCGTAAAAATCACCAAGGCGATCATCGAGGGAATTCAGGCGGCACTGCCGGCCGAATCGAGCATCGTGGGTATCGGCGTTGCAGTACCGGGGCTCACGAACTCTAAAGATGGTTCTGTTACCCTCGCTCCTAATCTCGGCTGGCGGCAAGAGCCGCTGGCCGAAGCGCTGGCCGAAGCAACAGGGTTTCCAGTCTGGGCCGCGAACGATGCCCATCTCGGCGTTCTCGCGGAGATGGTTTTTGGCAGCGGAGCAAACGTAAGAAACACTCTTTACCTCAATGGCGGCGCGAGTGGCATCGGCGGCGGCGTGATTTCGGATGGTTTGCCCCTCAAGGGAGCGTCGGGATATGCCGGCGAGCTCGGCCACTTCCGCATACGCGGAGACGGCAAGCTAGATTCCGCGGGGCTTCAGGGCACCCTCGAGTCGGAAGTGAGTAGGCAGGCCCTCCTCGAGAGCCTCGGGCTCACACGCCGCGACTTCAACGACATCAGGGAGCTCGACGAGACCCTCCTTGAGCCTCGATCCGCGCGTGCCCAGTCTGAGATCGACCGGCAGATCTATGCCCTCGGTACCGCCCTCGGCGGTATGGTAACAATCTTCAACCCCGAACTCATCGTGCTCGGGGGCTTCCTGGGTTCGCTTTTCGATGCTGAGCCCGAAAAACTGCGACACATCGTGGCCCAGGAATCCCTCGCCCCGCATTACGCGTCCGTGAGTATCGTGAGGCCCAAACTCGGAGACAATATTTTGCTCGTAGGCGCGGCCGAGCTTGCGTTCGGAGCGCTCCTGAGCAATCCCTCAGCCCACGGCACCAAAAGCGAACTGGTGGCTTCGGCTGGTGCCAGTCCGGACAATCAGAATATCTACGCATGACATTAACGACGTTGAGCAACGAGCGCGGGACGTCAATCGTGCTCAGCACCTTTGGAGCAAGGCTGGTTGAGCTCATGTTTCGCGACCGCGAGGGCAACGTAGAGAACATTGTGCTCGGGTATGACACTGAACAGAACTACCGAGACAACCCCGACTGGTACGTCGGCGCCACTGTCGGAAGGGTAGCAGGACGCCTCGCCGGCGCTAGGTTCATCGGCGGGGGGCTCAACTTCCCCACGACCCCGAATGAGGGCACCTCGCATCTCCACGGCGGTCCGAACCGCGCTCTAGACCGAGTGGAATGGGAGGCCATGGCATCAACGACTGCCAACACTGTCGTGTTTCGGTATGTCAGCCCCGCTGAAGAGGAGGGGTATCCCGGTACCCTCAAGATTACCTCCTCGTATCAACTCACCGAGTCCGACGAGCTTGTGTTCGAATTGCGAGCTACAACGGATGCCGCCACACCGGTCAACCTCGTCAATCACACATACCTCAACCTCAGTGGCGGTGCTCGTCGATCCATAGTCGACCACGAGCTAATGATCAACGCCGATTCCATTCTCGAGGCAGATGTTAACCTTCTTCCACGCGGTGGTGTAATTGCATTATCGGGCATGGCCTACGACTTCCGCGAAGAGCGTCGTATCGGCAATGCGCTACCCGAGAACGGAAGTGAGCCCTGGCCAGGTATCGACTCCACATATTTGCTCGCAGTCCATGCCAAGCCGGTGGCAACGCTTCGGGACCCGGTGAGTGGAAGAGTGTTGAGGATTACGACAACCGAGCCGGCTCTTCAGGTGTATACAGGAAACCGAATCGCGATCGAGACCGGGCGTTCGGATGGACAGCACGGACCGGGCAAGGGAATATGCCTCGAAGCGCAGCGCGTCCCCGATTCGCCACAACTCCCCGGGTGGCCGACGATAGTGATCGAGCCAGGTACCGAGTATCACCATCGGACCGTCTGGAGCTTAGGCACCAGCTGAAGTCAGATCAGGACGCCTCGTTGTAGACGATGGCCGCGCGCATAATCTCGATGTCTTCCTCTGTAGTGCCTCCCGAGATACCGAGACCGAAGCGCTCCCCTCCAGATACTGTGAAGGGCGCACCTCCGCCGAAGCCGATTAGCTTCGAGCCCGAGCTCACGGCGAGGCCGTATAGCGGCCCTCCGGGTTGAATCTTTTCCGTCAGATCTTCCGTCGCCACGGCGAAAGTCGCCGCTGTATAAGCCTTACGGAAAGCCATCTCGAGCGAGTGCATGGGGGCTCCAGTCATGCGATGCATCAGTGCCGGGTGCCCGTGCACGTCTACGACGCTCACGACAACGGCCAGGCCCCTGCTCTCCGCCTCATTCTCTGCGAATGCGGCAATAGCCTTTAACTCGTTTAGCATTCTGTCTCCTTCGGTGTTGGGGTGAATTACAGGTCGGCCACTGCCGCCCACAGGTAGTCGGGGATGTCGGTGGCCAGCCAGCGCAGATTGCACTCCTGCTGTTCGACCGTGCGTGCGCCGAGACACACGGACGCGATAGCAGGGTGCGTCGCCCCGAACTGGACTGCTAGTGCCCCGAGCTCGGCTCCTGCGTCGTCACAAAGTCGTTGCAAAACAGACACGCGTTCGACAATAGCGGCGGGCGCCGTAGCGTAGTTGAAACGTGCGCCAACGGTAGGTCCAGTCGCGAGGATGCCGGATCCGAAGACACGGCCGTTGATTACCGCCACCCCGCGCTCCAAGCACGCGGGCAACAGCTCATCACCCGCGCTGCGGTCGAGCAAGTTATATGTGCCCGCAATGAGCATGCAGTCGATGTCTACCTGGCTGAGTGTCTCAAGGCAGACATCGTTCTCATTCGCGCCTACTCCGATCGCACGGGTCACGCCCTCGTCTCGCAGCCTAACAAGCGCACGAAAGGCACCCTCGACCGCTTCGCGGAATCGCCGCGGCTGTTCGTTGCCGTGTGTGAACCGATCGATGTCGTGCACGAGCAGTGCATCGAAATGGCTTGCGCCCATGCGTTGCAGACTTTCCTCAACCTGGCGGAGAACGCCATCATAACTGTAGTCAAACGCGATGGAGAACGGTGGGGTGTCCACCCAAGGAGCGGAGCTGGCGGGGGCACCGGGCGTGAGCGTCCGGCCAACCTTGTTAACGAGGAAGTAAGAGTTGCGAGGCTTGCTACGCAACTCCTCCGCTAGCCGATATTCGGCGAGACCGTGGCCGTACATCGGCGCTGTGTCGAACAGCCGAACCCCTCCCTGCCAAGCGCTTTCGATCACGGCCCGCGACTGCGCATCGGACACGGCGACGCCCATGTTTCCGAGAGCAACAGTGCCCAGCGCAGCCAGGCTCACCTCGGTATTGATCCGCCCGAAGGGGCGTGCGGCGGTAGAAATCGTCATTTGCCAACCCTTTCTCTACAAGGTGGGATCGGGGTCCCAATCCCACCTGCTGCTACTTGCTGCTGCTACTACTTGGACGAGTGTTCCATCAGCTCGAGGAACTCGCGCGTTGACATGACATCCCCGTACTGATTGTGGATGTTGCGCAGACCCTCCCAGTACTGACCGTAGCCCTCAGGGACTTCGTGGTCGAACTCGGGGTTTCGGCCATGTGAGTTGAGCGGAATAGCAGTTCCTGAATCAGCGACGACGATGACTTTGTACCCCTGCTCGAAGCCATCGCGAGCAGTCGTGGGCACGCAGTTTCCGGTGGAGGAACCCACGATCACGAGATACTTGCAGTCATCCTGTTTGAGCAACGAGTTGAGCGATGTTTCAAAGAAGCTGCTGTTACGGTGCTTGCGGAGGACAGCCTCGCTCTCAGTCGGAACAAAGCCGTCGCAAAGTGCGCCATCGAAGGTGCCGTGGTTAAAGGGAGAGTCCGGCTTCTTCCATGCCGGGTACTTCTCCGCCCAAAGGCCAATGTCGAAGCCATTCGGGTCCATGCCCCACATGGACCAGTTGACCTTAACTCCCCTGGAGCGGGCGACGTCTAGTACTTTCTTCGCCTGCACGAGAGTCTCTTCGCCACTGGGCGCTCCCCCGCAGCTCTGAATGTACTCTTTGCCGCGCTTATCTAAGCACAGATTCTGGACGTCGAGCATGTGCACGACCGTGCGGGATAGATCAATCTTGTCCGGAATGTACCGATACGTCCGGTCAACGTACTTGTTTAGCTTCTCTTCGAAATTTGACATTGATTTCCTTCTTTCGTTGTTTTTGATGGGCAGGTGCAGGTCGGATAAATGCAAATGGCGGACGGATCATAGTCGAGCAGGAGCTCGGACCAATCCCATGTCTCGGCGAAGTACGGCTCCGTTGTGTAGCTTCCGTCCATCGTGTCTTTGAGGGATTTTGGACCAGGAAAGCCGATCACCTTCCAGGCCATCTGGTCCTTGTTACCGCCGTAAACCGGGTCGGAATAGAAACCCTGGCGCACGTGCAGGCATAAAGTCTCAAAGAATGATTTCCCCGTATCGGTGTTCCCCTGAAGGCGCGAATAGAATACTGCGTGCTCGTCAAGGCGGACGTGGCTGGGCTTCGGGGCACCGCTGATCTCAACGAAGACCAGGTCCTGCGTCGCCTCGTCGGCGCTCGCGAAATCCTTCTCGCCGCGCTGCACGGCGAGCGCGTCTAGTGCGAGGACGCCCTCTCGGTACATCCTCTTGAAGTCGTTGTTGCGTGCGCGTGCGGCACGCGCCTCCTCGCCCTCGAGCCTCAGAAAACCACTGCCGTCCGCGGTGGCGTAAAGGTAATTAATGCCTGATAGATACCTGTCGATGAACACAATCACGCGCGCCTCACGCGCGCCCGGATCCCGATCAGTCGGGATAACACGCGCTGCTGCTGCCTCTATAGTGTCCCATTCGTGGTCACTGAAAAAAAGCTTCTCCTTTGTGTCCGGGTCAATTCTAAGTTCGAGCTTCTTCCATTCTGACTTCGACATATGTAGTCCTCCTTTGTTAGTTTGATAACGAGACGGGATCAAGCGCTAGGCGCTCGCTTCGTCCCTTGAGGTGGGTGTTCGCGATGTACTCGGCGGCCCTCCACGAATGCGCCATGATAGTCAGCGTTGGGTTGACGCCCAGCGCCGTAGAGAACCCCGAGCCGTCAAGCACGAAGAGGTTCGGCACAGAGTGTGACTGAGCCCACTCGTTCAAGACTGACTTCGTCGAATCGGTACCCATGCGAACCGTGCCATGCTGGTGACAAGAGTTGCCCGTAAACTCTTCGCCGAGGTAGACCGGCATAGTACGAACCGCGCCAGCGGCCTCTAGAATCTCGACGTTCTTGTTTATCTGCCACTTGCTCATCGCCGTGTCATTCTTGTGCGGCTTGTTGGTTATGCGGGCGACGGGCATACCCCAGCGATCCTTAACTATCGGGTCGAGGTCCACGCGATTGCTTTCTTGAGGAAGGTCTTGGAGGATCATGCCGATCTTCATCGAGTGCAGAAAGTAGTCACGGTCGGCATCCTTCGCGGCGTCGCCCCAGATGGGCTTACCGGGGAGGATCGGGTTGATTGGCTGTCCGATCTGCGTGGTCGCGATTATCCCGCCACCTATGTGGCCGCGATCGTAGTCCGTCTCGTAGAAGTGCATGGACCCACCGCTCTGGTAATTACCGGTGAACCCGTTGAGAGCCGGAGATACCTCACGGTCGAAAAGCCCTACAGCGAACAAGTACTCGTGGAAAGTCGCGTTGCGTCCGACGAGACCCGAGTCGTTCGAGATGCCGTCGGGGAAGCGCGGAGACTTCGACATTAGCATCAGCCGAGACGACTCTATGGCGCCGAGGGCAAGGATGACGACTTGTGCCTTCTGCTCGTGCTCCGAACCGTCGGGAGCGATGTAGATCACTCCCGTGGCCTTACCGTTACGGTCAACGGTCACCTCCTTGACGAAGGAGTCCGCGCGCACTTCGAAGTTTCCGGTTGCTAGTGCATCGGGGATGTACGTAGTCGCGACTGAAGAGCGAGTCTCAGTCGGGTCCCCATACTGATTCCAGAAACTTGTTCGATTAACGGCCTTGCGACCAAGTTCGTTGCGCTCAGTGAGGTGGCTCATCGGCAGCGGATGGGCGTTTATGCCGAGATTACGGCAGCCCTCATAAAACTTCTCACCAAACTTGGTGGGGCCCAATGGCCCGCTGGGGTAGCGCTTGGAACGAAAGCCTGCGCCAACCTCGGCGCCGTCCAATCCGGAAACGCCGTAGCTCCACTCTACCTTCGTAAGGTAGGGCTCCAGGTGTTCGTAACGGTAGGGCCAATCGACAAGGCTCGCACCTTCGATGTCGCCATGCAGCGAATGCATGATGAAGTCACAGGGTCGTGGACGTGGGGTCCATCCGGCCATATGAATAGTGCCTCCCCCTACGGCTGAGGGGACTGGAGAAAAGTTGAAAATGCGACTCTCAGAGTTTTCGTCAGTGCGCACAGTACGCGGCATGAGATCAACATCTGGCCACAAATAGCTGCGGTTCTGGAACTTGAGCTCATCGCCCGAGTAGTGCTCACTGTTTCGAAGCCACGGGCCCTTGTCGAACCCGACTACCGAGTATCCAGCCTCAGATAGCACCTTTGCTGCGGGGCCCCCTCCTGCTCCCAGGCCGACGATTATTACATCTACTGAATCTAACTTCTTGGTCATTATGACCTTCCTTTCGCGGACTATAACTCGTAGTGGTGGGGTGCCCCGTCGACAGACAGAGCACCCCTAACTATTTAGACGTTAGTACTTACCTGGGCCCGCCTGGGAGGCCGCGATTTTCGCCTCGGCCCAGTCGACGTTAGTTTTGTCGATTACGATCGTCGGAACACTGACGAACTGCGGCACTGTCATGCCGAGAATCTCGTGCTCGAAGAGCGTGTTGATCATCTCAGTTCCCATGTCGACCGAGTTCACGTCAACGGTGGCCGTGAGCTGGCCCTCGCGGATTGAGCCCATACCGGACAAGAGTCCGTCAGCGCCAATCGTTATGATGCCCTCGGTACCATCCCAGTGCTTGAGGCCACCGAGAGTAATTGCCTGCGAGGCTCCGAGGGCCATGTCCTCATTTTCACCGTAAATCGCGTCTATGCCCGGGAACTTGGTGAGAAGGTCCTGCGCGGCGATGAGGCCCTTATCACGGACGTAGCCTCCATCCGCCGAACCGACTATCTTCATGCCAGGGAAGCTAGCGATGGCGGCCTCGAAGCCCTGCTGACGAAGCTTCGTCCAGTCGGAGCCCGACGGGCCGAGGATCTGGACAATCTCACCCTCACCCTTAAGCTCAGATGCTAGGTACTGTCCGGCGATGTAGCCCGACTGCCAACGGTCGTCATATGCGATATTCGATATTGTGCTTAAGCCAGCGGTAGGGTCGTTGGCCTGGGATGGGTTGTCCAGTTCCTCGGTAGAATTGAATTGGTAGAAGTTCACCCCTGCCTCAGATCCAGCCTTATAGATCTCTTGCATTGTGTCGTGAGGTGCTGCCGAGCAGACGAAGACGGCGTCGAACCCGTTTGCGATGTATCCCTCGACGATTCCAACCGCTTCGACTCCCGAATGAGCATCGTTTAGTGCTCCC
>Ga0114995_10002520_pt1 | contig 12660 bp, 10 predicted proteins | sample ArcticOcean_MG_C_11_FD_87038 | JGI IMG/M metagenome (GOLD analysis project Ga0114995, IMG submission 87038) | Marine microbial communities from western Arctic Ocean - ArcticOcean_MG_CB2_154 | ecosystem: Environmental > Aquatic > Marine > Oceanic | place: Arctic Ocean: Canada Basin | collected... | reverse complement strand
CTCGTTCCTTCTGCGCAGCTAATTCGAGGCGCGCTGCTTTACTCAGTTCTGGGAATATTCGAAGAAATATGTCCTCGTTCGATTTACCTGCTATGTTTTCCCTGAAATAGTGTTCATCATAAACAATCATCTGAGTACGATCGTTTTCGTTTTCATCATCATCTGCCGATTGCGATCGTGCGTTCATCTTCTCCCTCTTCTCGTTATTCTTCCTTGAAATAAGTTCTTTGAATATCTGAAAATGGATCGGGTCCGAGTCGCAGAGCGTGCCGTCGATATCGAACAAGAAAGCTTTCGCGTTCGTAGGGAATTCCATCATGCTTATTATTTATTATTTAATAATGATTACTCGCGTATTATTATTCATATCGTTATTTCTCTTCTGATGGAGTACTCGTATTCGATTTAATAAATTATGACGACGAGTGCGTATTAACTGCTGTCGTTTTATTGATTGCAACGCGGCATCAAAACGCGATAATAATAATAATAATCGATAATAATCATAATAATCATAGTAAAAAACAGTATTATTAACACGCGCGTTAATTATACATACATAATAAATGTCACCACGAAGAACACTCGTACCAAGAGAAGAAGAAGAAGATACTACTAATAACTCAATCTCCTGCGCAACGCAGACTCAAGCGCACGTTCTATTCAATGCAAGCTTGAAGTGTACTCATCGTACTACTAATACGAATAACAATACGAATAATAATAATAATAATAGTAATAATAAGAGAGTAAGGAAGGGAAACGTGATCAGAAACAAGCAGGAAGGAGAAGAAGCAGATGACTGCGACGCAGACGATGACGTTGGAGAGAGATTAAAAAAGGCGAGGACGAAAGTATTATTGAGACAAAGAAGGCGTGGGTTAGACTGCGATAGACTCTTCGAAGGTGCGTTCGATAACGATGACGATATAAAAGTTCTTCTATCGAATGCGCAAATAAACAGTAACAATAACGAGCAGCAGCAGAAGAAGAAGAAGAACGAGATAGGAGGGATATCCATTAAGACGACTGCGATGACGAACAAGAATAATAAAAACAACCATGAAAACGGGGAAGATGATCCTCAAATGCAAACGTTCGTTGAACAAGAGTTGGAGAAACATAGACAACAACAAGCGAATGTTAATAACGCTAATAATAATAATGAACGAGAACAAACAACAAAGCTAGGAACGAATGATGATAATAATAATAATGATAATAGCGATAGAGCTCAAAATGTCGACGATTTCGATCAATTACGACGAGCGAAAGAAGACCTATGGAAGACCGAAACGTATTACGCGAACGCGCAGAAGATGCGTAAGGACGAACAGGCTTTGAAAGAAACGAAAGATAGAAACTTAACTGGAATCTGCGAAGTCGAACTCTCGGCGGTTGAACGCGCGAAGACGATTCAGGCCACAGAAGACGCGAAGAAACGAATGTTATTAAAGAACGTTACTAACGATGATGATGAATTTAATAATAATAATAATCAAAGTAGTGAATGGATCGATATGGGTGTTAAAAATGATAACGAAACGACGACGGCGACGTATGTTACTAGTAATAAAGTAGGCGTGCCGAGAAAATTTGGAATGAAGAAACGAAAATAGATGCACTGCGTAGTTTCTGAGCAAATCAAATAGCTTTCGATAAACCTTGGCCAATCGCGCGGCTTTTGAACATCCTTTCGTTGCTCGCAAGGTTTATCACGTTCTTTAGAGATACACGACAGCATATAGAATTTGTACGACAACAACAAACTCTACGTTTAATATTCATGCTGATGCCGCATGCATGCGTGCTTATATTAGCTTCATTATTTAGTATCTGTTGTTACATATATCGTTAGAAATGACATCAAATATACCGATCATTAGCTTTAATAAATTACTACGAATTAATGATCGAACGAGAGAAATAGAAAAGCTCAACGAAGCCTTGACTGGTGAATTCGGGTTCTTCCTGTTATCTTTAGAAGACGTCGACGACGTCGATGGTATCAGTTTTGATGAAGGTTTGTTTGAAATGAAGAAAATGAACGAATTAATAGAAAACGTCTATCGATACGGGAAACTATTCTTCAAAGAAAGGGAAGACGTGAAAATGCAATACTTACACACGCAATACGAGACGTTCCAAACTGGGGGATACATTCCTTTATATGAAGAGTACGCTTATCGAGAGCGCGAGTTCGCTTGTTTAGAGTCCTTTGACACAGTGAGAGATAGTAATAAAACTGATGATGGTGATGATGATAATGATAATGAATCGATTACTTCGTCCGGGGCTAAAGGACAAATCGATTGGCCAATTGAAGTTCTAGAAATGAAACGAAGCTTTACGAAGTTTTACGATACGTGCGACGATGTCGCGAGAGTTTTATTCCTATCGTTCGCGAGAGCGCTCGATTTGAAAGACGAAAGCGTATTCGCGAAGAACTTTTCGAAGGATTCGCATTGCGCGATGCGGTTCATGAGATATCCATCGAAGGAGCATGTAAAACTATTTTCATCCACGACGACGACGACGACAAAGAATGCAAGGAAGAAGAAAAAGAAGAAGAAAAATGACGAAGAAGTAAAAGAGGTTGGAGTGAGCGAGCATACGGATTTTGAAATGTTCACGTTTCTTCATCAGAACGAAAAAGGATTGTTTGTAAAAATGAGAGGAAGGAACGATGGGATAGACGATGGGAAATGGATAGCCGCGCCTTTACTCCGCGAGAACGAAGCGAAATTTTTAGTAATTATAAGCGATGGATTAGAGAAATTCACAAACGGTAGGTTCAAGGCGACGCTGCATAAAGTCGAAAGACCAGAAAAAAACGAACGATGTTCAATTGTGAGATTTAATGGCTTGAACGCAAACGCCGAAGTGTATTGTTTACCAGAGTTCGCGACGACGACGACGACGACGAAAGTCATAAATGAAGACAACGAAGAGACGCATAAAAGACGAAAAACAACGAGAAAAAGAGGAACAACGACAGCGAAAACTGATATAACGACGACGACAACGACGACGACACAACTCGATTTGATTTCATCGAAGGTTGAAAATGCGGACAAGAACTTAAAAGACTTGATAAAAAAGAAGCAACATCCAAAGGCTTCGCTTTCGTTAAATCCGATCCGGTTTGCGCAGTTATTAATCATAGGCAACTTTGAGGCGAGTGAACAAAAGATACTTTTGATGAAACATTCTTTCGGCGAATTTGCTGGAAGATATACTGGATTTATTGGCAAAGTCGAGAACTGGTTCGATTCGAAAGTTTTAGGTGAAACCTGTATCTTTGCGGCTTGCGAAGCAACGAACGTTATATTCCCGTCAGACGCTTCAAAGCGCGTCGTAGAAAAGGGGAGATTTCGCTTTCACGGGTGGGTTTCACCGCAAATGGCGATTGAACACGAATGCGTGCTTGTATTGAATGAACTAGAGACGAAACAATTGCTTTCTGATTGTGATGATGATGATGATGATGATCGTGTGAGTTGGTTTCCTTTTTCCGATATTCCATATGCGGAAATGCCCGAAGACGACATTCATTGGTACCCGCAAATCCTATCTTCTACGTCGTCATCTGCATCGTCGTTTCATAGTGGTTCTTTCACGTTTAACGAAACGAGCGGTGCCTTAGAGTCATACGAAGTCTTTCGTTTATAGAAATCTATAATGTATACTTACTGTAGAAGAAACCTTTTGCTATTTGCTTCGTTGCTTTTCATCGCTTTTCATTGCTTCTTTGCTCGTAACTTCATATCTTCATTCATAAATACTAATAATAAATACTTATAGTAAATAGTAATACGATAGTGATGATATAAAATGGTCCTCATGAACTTGACGCCTCAACAAATACAACAGCAGCAACAACAACGAGGATTCCTATTCTTGTTCTTAATACTCTTCTTCATGTTCACTTCGCATCAACCTCATCACCTTCAGCATAGAAATACTTCTGCGAATAACAGCGCTGGAGGACTCGTGCAGACGGCGAGACAGAGAAGAATCGATTCAATGAACGAAAACGAAATAGATATGGAAATAAAGAAAGAACGCATTAAGGACCAAATCATTATCGATTTATCGAAATCGAACGAATATTTAGAGATTGAGAATACACAACTGAAATCTGCAACGATCGCTTTGTTGAAGATTCTTTCCACTGATGGCACCACAGCTGAAGCCGAGAACGAGAAAGATAAACACCGAAAATATGACATTGCAAAACTTAAAGAGGAGTTTAATTTGACCAAAATCATCGGTAGCGTCGGTCCTAATACTAACACTAAGAATAAGAATACTAATGCGCTCGATACCGTGATGTTGGAACTACCAGGTCGGACGATTGACGACAACAGCATCGGTGACGACGACGATAGAAAAATTTTAGCAGCAAAACCAGTCGTTGGAGAACGGAATAGTAATAATATTAATATTAATAGCGAAAGAAGTAAAGTAGACTCGAAGGATGATTTACTAATGAACAAGCATCCAAGACGCGCTGCCGCTGGCGGAGGAGGAATATAATAATGCTCGTGAGGTGTAAGTTGTAAAAACGTATAAAAATATAAAAATAGGGAGTATTATAATAATAAAAATTGTTTGACTATATGATCGGAAGAAGTTGGTAGGTTTTTAACGGACTTTGAGCACAGAGCGTTGTTGAAGGCTACGTTTCGTCTTCGTCGCTTCTTTTGTAGTATCTTCGTCGTCATTTACAAACTTGCCGTTTGAAATTTTTGTTATGCCGGTTGGTAATCGGCTCGGTGAATGCTGTCTCGTTATATCTGATAAGATTACTCTTTTCGTTTGTGGTAATGAAGAGTATAATTTCGCGACGAACGCTCCTTTCTCACTGTTTTCAATGAGTCGCAAATGCACTTTTTCTAATTGATTCCGTGCAGTAAAAATGTTATCATCTTCTTCTTCTTCTTCTTCTTTTCTTGCCGATGCTGATGGTTTTTGTTGCTGTTGAGCACCAGCAGGTGCTGATTTCAAATCTTTATTAGGATTTCTATTTTCTTTATCTCCATCGAATAATTCGTCCTCGTATACGGCCCATTTGTCATCGTTACTTACTCCTCCTTCCTCTGCCGTAGCTTTTTTCTTGGTCATCTCGTCGTTAGCATCGTCGTCGTCGTCGTTCAAGGTTGAAATATTTGAAAATTTCCTTTTGATGATGTGCACGGTCGTCTGTTCTTGTCGATTAGTACTTATACTGTTTAAATGGTTCATCATGATTTCCTTCTCTCTCTATAAATATATATCTATATTTATGTCTGTCTGTGTGTGGTTAGTCCGTCTGTGATAATACTTTTATTGAGTACGCGCGCTCGGTCCGCTGATTGTTTGGAGCGCGAAGAAGACAATGTTGTTGAGAAATTTCAAAAATATTGAACAGTGCTGGAAACAAAAAGGCACCATCAGTAGAGGTAGTATCGCATGTGTCTCTTTTTAGACACACAGTGCAGAGTGCACTGTGCAGTCACACTTATTGTAGTAACTGACAACTGATACGACACTTCTTCACACAGGTGAACCGATATAATAATAATAATGCTCGCTACGTCTTCCACTACTACGTCGTTCGTGGCGAAGGTCCCATCCTTGCGTGCGCAAACAAAACGCACCGCTAAAAAGAAATCCATTGAAATCAGAGCAGCCGCAGTGAGCGGAGAAGTACCGGTACGCGTCTGTGATTAGTTACTATATTTATTTAAATTCTCGTTCGCGCGCCTGTTTGCGCACTGTGTCATGTTTTTGTTGAAAACGCGAGGAGCGAAAATCGCGCCGCGCGCTATTCAGAAAACTCACGATTTTTCATACGTTCATGAATTGAACGTATCATAAACGAATCGATATAAACATTTCTTACGTTAATAGCACGTTCTTGAGTGCACTAGTAATTCGCGAGATTGATATATTTAGAATAAGCGCGATGTTTCAGATTTTGATTATTCGTCGATCGGTCTCGTCGCAGCGTTATCTCCAAACACGTTTTTAGGGAGAACTCGGTTTGGATAATCTATCCAATCTCTCTCTCTCCTTTCTTCAGAACTCTTCTTCGGCTCATAATATATGTATATTGTTCTGACAATCATCATCTTCTTATTATAATCACGACTTATATTGATCAACGAAAAATAATATAATAACCAGGATATGGCCAAGAGAAACGTCATGAACTTGTTGCTCGTCGGCGCGCTCGGTCTCCCGGGGACGTCGTTGTTGGGCGGCTTTGCGTACTACTTCGTGCCGCCATCGGCCGGAGGCGGCGGCGCCGGCCAAGCCGCGAAAGATGCCCTTGGTAACGAAGTTAAACAAGCGGGATGGTTGAAGACTCACTTACCTGGGGATTACACTTTGTCGCAAGGTTTGAAAGGCGACGCGACGTATATTATGGTCGACGCGGGGGGTAAAATTCGTGATTTTGGTATCAACGCCGTATGCACGCACTTAGGTTGCGTCGTTCCATGGAACAAGGCTGAAAACAAATTCAAATGCCCATGCCACGGCTCTCAATACAACGCTGACGGTATGGTCATCCGTGGCCCGGCTCCGTTGTCCTTGGCTTTAGCGCACCTTACGATCGACGCTGCTGATACTGTTATCTTCGCTCCATGGACTGAGACTGATTTCAGAACTGGATTGGCTCCGTGGTGGAAGTAGTAGAAAAAAGAGCGCGAGAGCTTAAATAATAGGAAAATAATGTAAGACGAGTGAAAACAAAAACAGAAGAGAAGAAGAAGAAGAAGAAGAAGAAAAGTATAACGAATAATAATAATAATAAATATTAGCAAGCAATATTAGCGTTTTTAAATTTCTCTAAAATATATAAAACTACACACATACCACGACGCGCGCACGCACAATTAAAGACAGATAGATTATTGTTCGTCTGGTCGTTCTTTTTTCAACAACCAAATAGTTCTCGCTCTCACGACTTCGGTCTGTTTTCCATCTTTCTGCTTCAGCAAAGAATGCGCGAGAGCGGTTTTCTCGCTCGGCATATTACTTTTACCATCAGCGGTAGCGGTAGCGGTTACGTCCTCGCAGCACACGGCTTCGATGATGTCTCCGAAATTACACTCTGCTTTGAACTCAATCACTAACTCTTTCAACTCATACTCTTGCCAATATGATTTCGGAACCGATTCTAATAACCATTCGGTGTAAATACAATTATTCACGTGTCCATTCATGTCTAAGTCACTTCTTCTCGTATAATGCACGACTGGAAGAGAACACTCGGAACCTTCCATTTGTCCAATTTCTCTCGCGTCTGGCAATTTTTCTACTTCATAATCCTTCCCCATAACAGGTTCCGCTAGCCATTGCTGCAATTCAAAATCCTCGACGACTTGCGACGGGATTCGACCCATTCTTCTCGTCTTCAAGTTGAACGCAATCCATTGACTCGTCGCCTTCCCTATGCGTTTATTCGTTTCGTTATTAACGAGATCCCAATCTCTCCTAGCAGCGACTCGCCCTTGCGATTCGAACCAAGTCTTTACCATGACTTGATCTCCCCATTTCGGATATTCGTCGATATCTAAATGCAAACGCGTACATACCCACGCCATGTCGACTTTGCGCATATCCTCGGGCATCGATTGCGACCTTCCCCATAAGCCTTGAGCGTGATTACACGCGCATTCTTGCGAAATTCTCGCCATCGTTCCCATATCGGCCAACTTATTCGGTCCAACTTCATCGAATCTAATCGGAAACGTCTCGGTGAACACTCTTCCTTCTTGGGTGAACTCGCGAGCGTCCCATTTTGCGTCCCATTTACCACAGTCATATTTATTCTCTTCTTCCTCTTCTTTAGTGTTTTCTTTTTTTATAGCGCTCTCTCTCGTTGTCGTCGTTGAAGCCGTTGAAGCCTTTAAAGTCGTCGTCAAAGTCGAATCATCTGCCGCCGCTGCTCGTGCTCTTACTCGTTGCGCAGAACGATGAGAGGGCAGAGTAGGGTGCCAAAGTGAAACTGATGATGATGATGTCCCTCTTCTTCTTCTTCTTCTGCTGCTACAACGACTACTATTATTACTATTATTATTGTTATTATTATTATTATTCTTGTCTTTGTTCAAAGCAGATGATGTGGTACTACTGTACTGCATCATCTTCATCATAATCATCATAATCTTTCAAAACACAGTCGCGCGTGTCTCTATTATAGTGTTGTGCTGCTGATGTGTTATCCCTTCGACTTCCCTGATGTGAAGTGAACAAAAACAGACACGGCAGAATAGAAGTATTCTCACAGGTTCTCTCTCAATCAATCAATCAAACAATCACGCACGCACGCACGCACGCACACGCACTGTCTGTCTCTGTGTGTGTGTGTGTTACGAACTACTACTAACGATTTTGCTCTTTTCTGATGAGGAGGAGGAGGAGGAGGAGGATGGAACTTCTTTGAGGTTGTTTTTGCAGCAATTTCTGCTTTCTGATGAACGCTGAATGCTGAATGCTGCTGATGTGTTGAACGTTGAATGGTCGCCCAATCACGTAATAATATAAAATCTCCAATCAGCACAAGAGCGCGGAACATAATAATAATAAGAATAACATAAATGGTCGCTTCTGATGAGAACTTACAGTACGAAGCGCTGCCGCAACGCGACAGTCGAACGAGAGATGGGAGGATTAAGACAGAGAAATTGAAGAGACAAAAAGTAGAAGCAAAACACGCAGTAGCAGAAGAAGCGAAAGAAGATTGGACGATTAGAACGGCGAAAAACGAACAGAACGAAGAAGTCGAGGACGATACTGAACACGTGAAATTCGAACCAGGCAGGACGATCGTGAGTTATTACATCAATACTACTACTACTACTACAAATAATAATAATAATAATAATAATAATAATAATGAACGTAAACAACAATATGAATATAAAGATCACACGGCTGATATACAAATAAGAAGCTGGGGGAAGTCGACCGCGATAGCGTTTGCGTGGGCCGCTTTAGGGATGTTTGATTACATGACCCCGTTAGAACAACTTCCGATGGAACCGGAAGTATATAGACGGTTCGAATGTTCGGCGCATGATTTGAAATCGTTACTATTTGCGTTTTTGGACGAATTATTATTCTTATTTCACACAGAACAGGTAATATGTACGAAAATACAAATTCTAGAGTTCACCAGAGGGTACGACGATAAGACCGAAAACGAGGAATGTTGGACGATTAAGGGAATCGTTGCTGGAGATTTGTTCATCGATGGCGTACACGAACAAGGCACGGAAGTGAAAGCGATAACGTATAGCGAAATGCAAATTCACGAAAACGCTAAAGACGGATCGTGCGAGGTTTTTGTCATCGTGGACATATAACAATTTTTTTTTCATTCGCAATATAATTGATGCGCGCGGTTGCGGCAAATTAGTAAATTAATAAATTAACAAACTTTTAGCGACTAACCATCATAAAGATATAGAACAATTACGCAATTATAGAATTATTTAAAATAGCCGTAGATTTTAATTTATGAACGATGCGTTCGAGCCATTCTAATTTGAACTCCTTCTCGAGAGGGAATAAATGGTTCGCTCCGTTTATGATTTCGAGGTTAAACTTGCCAGTGGTCATTGTTTCCCATTTTTCAACCATTTCTTTAGAAATCATGCGATCCTTATTTCCAGAGAACGCGGTGATTTCGAAATCGAAAGCTTTTTCGGCGAGTGTGTTTTCGTATTGATCGAATAACGAAAAGTCCGCTCGCATCAGAGGATGGTAAATTTTCCAAATCCCGGTAAAGACGACTTCGCCGACGTCCCATTTTCTTGCTTCGTCTTTGAACTCGTCTTCGGACAAAAACTTCCCAACACGCCATGGACGAACGTTCTTCTCAATCGTCGGTGCTGGAAAGTTGCTCAAGAACGCGTGTAATGGTTCTCTTATTTGAAATCTTTGTTTTAAAACCTGAACGAGATTCACGGAAACCCACGTGCCGACCGAATGACCGATTATTATCCAATCAGTATCAACGAGTTCATTAGCGATCACTGAAGCTAATTCATGACAGACGGTCTGAATCTTTGGCTCGTCCCAAGGTTCGCTCCTGCGATTTGCACGTCCTGGAAGTTGAACGCTTAACATCTCGCACTTATTTTGTTTACAAAACTCTAAAAGTGGACTCGTGATCTTCCTTTCACCTAACCCTTCTAAAGTGAACAAATCTTCCGCGTTACCGGCGTTTGCGAAACAAACGACTTTTAAGCGACATTTATTGTCATCACCGCTTAACTTAGTTCCACTTCTTTGTAATCCTGGGAACCATTTCTTGAACGTTTCTTGATCGACAGCTTCGGTCGCGGTATTCATTTTTTTGTTTTTGATTTTAAATGAATAAATAGTTTTTTATATTAATTTAATATGCGTTTTTTTTCGACACGCGTTGTAAGGTGGCTGTAGGCTGTTGGACTCATTAGTATACAACAAACGAACAAACGAACAAACGAACAAACTAAGTAATGATCATCATATTATCACCGGCGAAAACATTACAGATACCGTTACCGCAATCACTCTTACTCACTAAGCAAGTCGTTCTTAGTACTACACAAACTATTAATCATAATAATAATAATCAAAATAATAAACAAGAACAAGAAGAAAAACAATCGATGATGCACGAATTGTTATTGAAAGAACTGCGTGAGATGACGCAATCTCAATTGCAGAAAACGTTAGGTGTATCCGAAGCGATTGCTAGAGAGAATAAAGAGAGATATTTGAAATGGAACGAACAAAAACAATATCCATCAGCGTTCACATTCGATGGCCCTGCCTATAAAGCTTTAGATTGTAAATCAATGACTGTGCAAGAGTTGGCATACTTACAGAAACATTTAAGAATTATAGATCCTTTACATGGTCTACTGAAACCATTAGACTTGATTAAACAATATAGATTAGAAATGTCGACTAAGAATTTGAAAGCTACCGAAAGTACTGCGTCGTCTTTAGCAAAGTTTTGGTCGACGTTGATGACTGAACAGATCATCAACGATTTGAAAGACGAACCGAAACCGGAGAGGTTCGTCTTAGATTTAGCTTCGGAAGAATATTCAAAGGCTATAGATAAGAAACTTTTAGAGGCAAATGATGTCGGATATTTTCGAATGATCATCGAAGGAGCGACTTATGATGGAAAATACGGGCGAGGCTGCGCCGCTCGATTTTGCGCAACATCAAAAGCGAAAACGAGAGAAGATTTAATCAAATTCACGGGCGACGACAATGCTGGGAAATTATGGAAATTTAATCAATCGAGCAATAAAACGGTTGAAGGTAAATCGATTTGCTTTTCGTTTCATAATAAAAAAAGCGATGGCGGACCGGCGGCGAAGAAAAAACACAAGACGAAATAAAAACATACATTTACTACGGTATGCATACAACACAATTTATTATACAATTACTACGAACGCATATAAATTCTTTTTTATTATACGAAGTCGAGCTCGCGTTGCCGTTCCGAACCACTAATTTCTAAACACATCCATTCCACGGCTTCTTTCAATCCTTGTCCAGTAAACGCGCTCGCGCCGATGACGACGTGTCGTTTATTATAACTATTACTATTCGTCTCTAATTCGTAACGACGATTTGAGCACGGAATACTTTCAAACGCGGTTTTAACCATTTGCATTCCTTCCGGTCCGCTCTCGTCTATTTTATTCGCCACGATTAATATCGGCGCATCTCTTAAATCTTCATTCTCTAGGACGATCTTCTTAAAAATCGCTTTCGCTTCGTCTATTCTTTGTTCGTCTACAGAGTCTACTATGAACAGAACGCCGTGCGAATCGCGATAATATTTCAACCAAATCGGTCTTAATCGTTCTAAACCACCTAAATCCCAAAACGTCCACTTACAATCGAATTGTTCCAATTTCGCTACGTTCAATCCAACCGTCTGCTTTATTTGCCCCTCAGGTATTGGTTTAATAGAACCTTCAGAGAAGATCTCCTTCATTCTCTCAAGAACGTTCGTCTTACCCGCGCGATCTAAACCGATTAAGAGAACTCTGAACTCCCGTTTTTGGAACATCGGGAATTGTTGACACAGTTGAGCGATGATCTGCGTAAACATTTTTCTTGTTGTTGTTGTTGTTGTTGTTGTTGTTGTTGTTGTTTTTATGATTATTAGTTTTGTGAGCAAAATTATCACAAAAACGTGATGCAGATGAGTGAGTGAGTGAGTGTGATATTTGTTATACCAGATTATGGTACGAATCATGCAATAAATTAATAGTGTTTTTTTGTGAGGACGTGGTAGACATTTAAAATGGTCGCGAGGAGGTTAATCACAATTGGTTATTAATTGCTTATTATTGTGATCAATTTGATCAAAATTGTTATGGCGAATAATAATGCTTCTGATGAAGCTGTTCATTTTTTTGTTCTTTGCTCTGCACTTTGTGCTCGCGCGCTCGTTTTTGCACGAAGAGCATCACGAACAGTTTCGGGTGATTTTCATATTATCTATTTTTGTGTCCATCATACGTTGCTATTAAGGTAGGACAAAGCAGTGTATCACGTTATTAATAGTAATACATAACAGTAACAGTAATAATAATAATAATACGTAATAATAATCAAATACTAATTGAAAATTATTATTACGCG
>Ga0114995_10002499_pt1 | contig 12727 bp, 6 predicted proteins | sample ArcticOcean_MG_C_11_FD_87038 | JGI IMG/M metagenome (GOLD analysis project Ga0114995, IMG submission 87038) | Marine microbial communities from western Arctic Ocean - ArcticOcean_MG_CB2_154 | ecosystem: Environmental > Aquatic > Marine > Oceanic | place: Arctic Ocean: Canada Basin | collected... | reverse complement strand
TCCGCCAGCGCTTTGCCGAGCGCAGACAATTCCGCGGACAGCAGCGGGCCCGCACACGCCACCGGCGCATAACGAGCGACACCCTCCGTACTGGCTTGGGCCCTGTGCGCTGTGCCGAAGGCGTCCATCACAAAGATGTCGGCTAGCGACGCCAGTTTTCTAGAGAGGCTTTCATCATTGCTTTTTTCACCAACATTGACGCGAATATTTTCAAACAGAAGGATGTCTTCGTCACCAAAAGAAACACCCTCCAGATAGCTGGTGACAAGTCTAACTTTTAGGCCTGACAATTCAGAAATTCTGACAGCAACGGGTTCCAGACTCGAATTTATCTGCCGATCGATCGACAGACCTTCTTGAGGTCTGCCCAGGTGCGACATGACCATCACCTTCGCACCCTGCTTAACCGCATACTCAAGTGTCGGCAGGGCTGCGCGAATTCTTACGTCACTGGTTACTTTGCCATTATCGACCGGTACGTTCAGGTCTTCACGAATAAGAACACGCTTGCCTCGAATATCCAGTTGCTCAAGGTGCAATATCGCCATCGCTTAAGAAAGCCCCTTGACCTTGCCGACAACATTTTCCACCGTAAATCCAAAATGCCTATAAAGGTCACCGCCGGGCGCGCTCGCGCCAAAACTTTCCATGCCAACAACGGCACCATCGAGCCCGACCCACTTTCTCCAGTAGTCAACGTGAGCGGCCTCAATGGCCACGCGTTTTCGTACCGCGTTCGGCAACACCTGTTCCTGATAGCTTGCATCCTGCTGTTCAAACACCTCGACACAAGGCATGGAAACCACCCTGACTGACACACCCTGAGCGCCCAGCACCTTCGCGCTCTCTAACGCAAGGCTGACCTCCGAACCGGTCGCTATCAGAATGTTTTCGGGATTTTCATCGGTTTCAAACAACACGTAAGCGCCCCGGCTTATATTCTCGAATTGTTCTTCTGTCCGGTGCTGTCTCGGCAACCCTTGACGACTGAATATCAAGGAGGTGGGCCCATCATTATTTTCGACGGCATGCTTCCAGGCATAGACTGTTTCAACGGTATCGCAGGGCCGCCACACTGTCATATTAGGAGTTCCACGAAGGTTCGCCAGCTGTTCGACAGGCTGATGGGTAGGGCCGTCTTCGCCTTGCCCAATAGAATCGTGGGTGTAGACAAGAATATTGGGTATCCCCATCAAGGCGGACATCCGCACCGCGTTACGGGCATATTCCATGAAGATGAGAAACGTGCCCGAGAATGGTCGAAGCCCGCCATGCAACACAATGCCGTTAACGATCGCGGTCATCCCAAATTCACGTACACCATAGTTGATGTAGTTGGCATCAGGATGGTCCTTCGCCATCGGGCGCACGTCAGGCCAACTCGTACAGTTTGAACCTGATAAATCAGCCGACCCCCCCAACAGTTCAGGCAGGATGGAGGCCATTTTAGCAATCACCTCGCCGGAGGCATTACGTGACGCTACCGTGCGGTCATCCCTCTGCATGTCCTTCGCCATGTCTTCCATGGTCTGATGCCAGTTGCTGGGGAGCGCTCTGGACATTGTGCGTTCAAGTTCAAACGCTAGATCTGGATGTGAGTCTTTATATTCGGCAAAGCGTTGTCGCCACTCACCTTCATTATCTGCTCCCTTTTGCCGGCAATCCCAGGCGGCATAGACATCCTCAGGTATTTCAAATGGCGCAGCTGTCCAGCCAAGAAATTCTCGGGTCAGTTCGACCTCATCAAGCCCCAGGGGTGAACCATGACTTGCGGCGGTTCCTTGTTTGTTCGGAGAACCAAACCCGATTTGGGTCTTGCAACAAATAATACTCGGGCGCGGGTCTTTTTGCGCCGCTAGAATCGCAGCCTGTACCGAATCACGATCATGCCCATCGACGTCAGGGATAACGTGCCAGCCATAGGCTTCAAAGCGTCCAGGGGTATTATCTGTGAACCACCCCTCTATTTTGCCGTCGATCGATATTCCGTTGTCGTCATAGAGGCAGATGAGCTTGGAGAGTCCCAGGGTACCCGCAAGAGAGGCTGTTTCATGGGAGACACCTTCCATCAGGCAGCCATCACCGACAAAGACGTAGGTGAAGTGGTCAATAATGTTAAAACCATCGCGGTTAAAACGTACCGCCAATATCTGTTCCGCAACAGCCATCCCCACGGCATTGGCAAGACCCTGACCCAACGGCCCGGTCGTTGTCTCAACACCTGGCGTTTCACCAAATTCAGGATGACCAGCCGTTATAGAGCCTAACTGTCTAAAATTCCGAAGCTCATCCATCGACAGGTCGTAACCTGTGAGGTGAAGCAGGGAATAAAGCAACATAGAACCATGGCCATTGGACAGCACAAAGCGGTCTCGATTCAGCCAACCAGGGTTGGCGGGGTTGTGACGCAAAATATCGGTCCACAGGACTTCCGCAATATCGGCCATCCCCATAGGTGCCCCAGGATGTCCACTCCCGGCTTTTTGGACCGCATCCATCGATAGGGCACGCACAGCATTGGCAATCTTGGTTCCGTTCATAGAAAAACCGGTACTAAAAAGTTCGCGCGTATTCTCGCTTACACTCACCTAATCATCAATGGCAGGACTCTCGCATTGAGCGATATTTGTTATCAGGATGAAGGAATATCATATGCACATGCTGGGAAACGATTCCCGCGACCAGTAGAATACCGAGCTTTTACGGCGAATGCACAGGGACAGCCCATGACAGTAAATAGCAGTTTTACCTCAGAATCCGTTTCAGAGGGCCATCCAGATAAGATGGCTGACCAGATTTCTGACGCGATTCTTGATGCCATCCTTACTGAAGACAGAGATGCCCGCGTTGCCTGTGAAACAATGGTGAAAACCGGCATGATCATCCTTGCTGGTGAGATCACAACTGAAGCCTCGGTAGACGTAGAGGATATTTGCAGAAACGTCGTGCTGGATATTGGCTACAACAGTTCTGAGGTTGGCTTCGACGGTGCCACCTGCGCGGTGATCAACGCCATTGGCAAACAGTCTCCCGATATCGCAATGGGCGTAAATGAAGGCGAAAATAAAGAGCAGGGCGCCGGTGACCAGGGGCTTATGTTTGGCTACGCCTCCAATGAAACCGACGTGCTCATGCCAGCACCCATCACTTACTCGCACCGTCTGGTTGAGAAACAAGCAGAGGTCCGCAAGTCAGGGAAACTGTCTTTCCTGCGACCCGACGCAAAAAGCCAAATTTCGTTCCGGTACGATGCCGATGGCAATCCCGTTGCCATTGATGCGGTCGTATTGTCTACCCAGCATTCTCCTGATGTTTCCCTTAAGGACCTTCAGGAAGCGGTCATGGAAGAAATCATCAAACCCGTGTTGCCAGAAAACTGGCTTCACAGCGGAACCAAGTACTTTATTAATCCGACCGGTAACTTCGTTATTGGCGGTCCCGTCGGCGATTGTGGCCTGACCGGCCGAAAGATTATTGTTGATACCTACGGCGGCATGGCGCGTCATGGCGGCGGCGCTTTTTCCGGAAAAGACCCATCCAAGGTTGACAGGAGTGCAGCTTATGCCGGCCGCTACGTCGCGAAGAATATTGTTGCCGCCGGTCTCGCAAAACGCTGCGAGATTCAAATGTCCTACGCGATCGGTGTTGCCGAACCCACTTCCATCAGCGTCAATACATTCGGCACAGGCGTGATCGATGAGGCTGCGATCGAAGCACTCGTCAGAGAACATTTTGACTTGAGGCCCAAGGGACTTATCGAGATGCTTGATCTGAAACGTCCCATTTACCTAAAGACAGCGGCATACGGACACTTCGGCAGGGAAGATAAAGACTTTACCTGGGAGGCCACCGATAAGAAGGACCTGCTGGCGGCAGCCACGTAAACATGACGGATACCCGATTGTTCAGCTTTGAGTTTTCGGCACCTAAAACAGAAGAGGCTGTTGCCAAGGTAAAGCAGGTCCATGCCAGACTTGTTGAGCTTGATCCACATTTCTTCTCTGTTACCTATGGTGCCGGGGGGTCAACCAAAGATGGAACAAAGCAGACCGTACTTGACTTGGCCAACACAGGTAGCGTGGTCGCGCCCCATCTTTCCTTTGGTGGCGACAAACCCGAGGTTATCGAGGCTCTGCTTCTAGAATACAGAGCTGCGGGGATTACGCGCCTTGTAGCACTTCGCGGCGATCGTCCCTCAGGTATTGGAAGTTCGATGAAAATGTTCCACGCCAATGAACTGGTCGAGTTCATCCGGCAATTGACAGGTGATCATTTTCATATAGACATTGCAGCCTACCCTGAAATTCACCCCGAATCCGATTCCGTCGACACAGAAGTTAAGTTCTTCAAACAAAAAGTCGATGCCGGCGCCAACAGCGCAATCACACAGTATTTTTACAACGCAGATGCTTACTTCCGGTTCAGGGATTTATGCGACAAGGCGAACATCAGGGTTCCCATCGTTCCCGGGATCATGCCTATCACCAACTACAAAGGCATCAAACGATTTTCAGACCTGTGTGGTGCTGAGATTCCCCGTTGGATAGAAAAACAACTGCAAGCCTATGATGCCAAGCCGGAGGCGCTGAAGGCATTTGGCGAAGAGGTCGTCACCGAGCTCTGCCACCGCCTGCTGCAAGGTGGCGCCCCCGGGCTGCATTTTTACACGATGAACCAATCTCTACCAACCCTTAAGGTATGGAAAAATCTAGGGCTTTAAACGTGACACTACCCAGATTTTTTGTCGACGCTGACCTCAGCATAGGGAAAACTTTCGCATTGCCCGAAGCATCAGGGCACCACTTGGCGCGAGTGCTTCGGAAAACCACCGCTGAGCACATCGTGGTGTTTAACGGCAAGGGCGGTGAGTTCACCTGTAAAATCGAATCGGTCAGGAAAAATCATGTTGAGGTAAGACCCATCAAGCACGATGAAAACAATCGGGCGCCACAACTAAGAACCACGCTAGGGCTTTGCATCCTGAAAAAAGATTCGATGAACAGCGTGTTAACGAAGGTCACCGAGCTTGGCGTAAGCCGTATCACCCCAATTATCAGCGATTACTGCGCGGTAGCCCACAAGGTGATTCATCATCGACAAATTCACTGGCGGCAGGTAATCATCGCTGCTTGCGAACAGTGCGGCCTTAATATTTTACCTACCCTGGACCCAGTCACGAACCTATCAGACTGGCTTTCTAACAGCAGCGCTGATATTCGGCTACTCGCCGTTCCTGGGAGGGCCCCGATACGGCGCAGACTATCTGTCGTCAATTCGGTAAGCCTATTAACCGGCCCGGAAGGCGGGTTTAGTAAGGCTGAAGAGAATGAGGCCATCAATATAGGGTTCGATACTGTGACATTTGGTGAACGCGTGCTTCGCGCCGAGACAGCCCCAGTCGTTGCATTGTCGGTTTCTCATCAGGTCTGGGGCAATTTCGGTATTACTGAATGAGCTAGTGATGGGCGATCTAGTGGATTAGTGAATTTATAAGCGCCGCCTCAAGATAATCCAAATTCGGTATTGAAAGTACATCGTTGTTAAACCTGACCTTCGCAATCTCAGTCCGCCCGACCGTACCGCCCGTTTTAAAAAGCATTTCATCAAAGACTTCATATGCTGCGGGGTGGGTCTGCGCCACCAAAGCATAGAAAGGCAACAATGCCTGGTCAGTATTGCCCCTGATGATAACAAGGCTTGCCGAAGCAACACTTACAAGAGAAAAACTGGCTCGCTCAACCGTTAGCATTTCAAATGAGACCACGGGGATTTGAATACCGCGCCAACCCAGCAGCCCCAAAAACCAGTCTGGCGTATCTCCAATACGCTGCAACGGTTCGTAAGGAATGATTTCAGCCACGACGTCACCAGGCAATATAACCGCCTGCTTCTGCATAGCCAGAACGTAGACTTCCAGTTGTTTAGGTTCAGACACGTTTAATTTTTCTCAGGTTTTGCTTTCGCGCTCTCAATAACTTCTTCAATCGTTGCTAAAAGTTTCGCTTCCTGGAAAGGCTTACCCAGGTACTGGTTGACACCAAGTTCCATCGCCCGCTGCTTGTGTTTCTCACCCGTCCTGGACGTAATCATAATGATAGGCAGGTCTTTTAGATTCTGGTCGCGTCGCACACTACGAAGAACCTCGAACCCATCCATTTTAGGCATTTCGATATCCAGCAAAACAACATCAGGCCTAAGGGTCTGAAGCTGGTTTATTGCATCAACCCCATCCTTCGCGGTGGCGACTGCAAATCCCTGCCTTACCATCAGCCGTGAGGTCACTTTCCTTACTGTCACCGAGTCATCGACGATCATCACTGTTCGTACTTTGTTGACCGGTGCTGGCCCCGCAATAGCTTCTGCAACAACCGGGGCTGTCGGCACATCAACACTCGCTTCGTAGCTGCGCACCAATGCCATGCAATCCAGAATAATGACGACTCGACCATCACCGAGCACCGTTGCACCCGATATACCACCGACATTCCCGAATTGGGAGCCAAGCGTTTTTACAACCACTTCCCTTGAACCAATAACCCTATCTACTTGGAGCGCAACCGCATGATCACCACTTCGGGCAAGAATCACAGGCAAAGGAACTACCTGCCCGGTCAAGTTTGGGTTACCCACCTTGTCCAGCATCTTGCCAATGTAGGCAAGCCTGTATGGTTGACCCGCATACTCGAACATTGGAGCATCCGGCTGATAATAAGCATCCAACTCATAGGGACTCACCCTGACAATACCTTCAATGGTGTTGAGCGGTATCGCGTAAGTTTCTTCTTTGACAACAACCATCAGAGCGCGGTTAATCGAGACAGTAAACGGGATTCTGATCGTAAACTCAGTACCAACACCCAGCGTGGATTCAATCGCCATGTTACCGCCAAGCGCTTTAATCTCACTGCCAACCACGTCCATCCCAACTCCACGGCCAGAAATCTGAGTCAGCTTTTGCGCCGTGGAAAAACCCGCGTGCATAATAAACTGCATCACTTCGTGATCTGATACATCTTGTTCCTCTGCGATGAGGCCTCTTTCAATCGCTTTACGTCTCACGGCATTGACGTCGATACCGGCGCCATCGTCACTGATCGTCAGCACGACATATCCACCCTCGCGAGACAACCGCAGACTAATGCGGCCCTGCTCCTGTTTACCTGATGCAAGCCGTGCTTCTTTATCTTCAATACCATGGTCAACCGCGTTTCTCAGCATGTGTTCCAGTGGGGCTACGATTCTTTCAAGAACGTTTCGACCTAACTCGCCTTCGACATTGTAGGTATCGAATCGAACGGACTTACCAACTTCGCTACTAACTTGCCTAACGATTCTTCTCAGCCGCGGGATCAGGCGCGAGAAATGTACCATTCGTGTCCTGGTTAAACCTTCCTGAAGTTCGGCGCTAATGCGCGCCTGTTGCTGCAGTAGTATTTCTGCATCCCTAATTCTGTTACCCAGTGTATCCTTAAGGTCCATCATGTCCGATGACCCTTCACTCAAGGCCCGAGAAACTGCTTGAAGCATTGTATAACGGTCCATCTCCAGATCATCGAACCCGGGATCACCCTTTGCACCATGCCTTGAGCGAATAAGCGTTTCTCTTGACTCGGCCTCAATCTCGAGCAGTCTTACCTGATCCCTGACTCGGTTAATCGTTTCTTCCATTTCCTGGAGATACTCACCGAAATCTGTGATCTGCTGCTCGACCCGGCCTCGCGTAATACTGGATTCACCCGCCAGACCAATTAAGTCTTCCAGTAGATCAGAGGAGACCCTGACCATTTCCTGATTGGCACTCGCTACGCTCTTGTCCTTGGACGCTCCTTCTATTGGTAATTTAGACTCGGCGACCGCCGAATCATCAGTGTTCGTGTAGCGCGCTTCGGCTGAAAACGTTTCCATTGCCGGCTCAAGGGCATTTTTCAAGGATGCCAGATCTTCCTCTGAAGCTGCGCCGAATGATAATTTTTTATAGATCTCCACTCGCCTAATGATTTCGTCCTGGCGCTTGTTTAACAGCGCAAAGAATTCGTCATCGAGTTCAATCGGATGCTTCTGGATTCCGATCAGGAAAGTTTCAAAACTATGGGCATATTCACCTAGACTGTTAAGGCCAGCCATGCGGGCCCCGCCCTTTAGTGTGTGCAGGTTGCGCAGTAATACGTCCAGCGTATCCATCTTACTGGGAGATTCACTCCAGACTTGAATGCTGGTCTCAAGCTCTTCAACAAGGTCATCTGATTCCTCCAGAAAGATTCCCAGGATATCTTCATCAACTTCATCTGCCGGTAACGCGACAACGGCATCACTACCGCCAGAGACCGTCGCTATCCCGGGTTCCTCCTCTTGGGTTGCAACTGCTGTCGCTTCGACCACTGCCTGGGTGATACTCGCAATTGGCCCCATAACAGTCTTTGCCGGACTGTCTTTTGCCGGACTATCTTTTGCCGGACTATCCTTTGCCGACTCCAGACTTACCGCCGTCTTCAATGACTCAAGCTCTTCTGGCGAAGCTATTCCCATCACCAGTTTATGATAGACCTGAACCCGGCGTGTAATCTCATCCTGCTGTATATTAAGCCGCGCAAAGAACGGCGCGTCAAAATCAACTGACCCGGACTGAGCCCCAACCAGAAAGGTTTCAAAACGATGTGCGTATTCGCCCAGGCTGGCTGCACCCGCCATACCGGCACCGCCCTTGATGGTATGTAACTGCCTTAACAAGTTGTCTAGGTGACCCTTCGCCGACCCGGATTCAGACCAACCGTGGATGCTTTGATCAATTTCTTCCAGCAGCTCTTCAGTTTCTTCCAGGAAGATTGGGAGGATATCCTCATCAATATCGTCATCGGGCAGTTTTCCTACTTCCTGAGAAGCTTGTTCCTGAAAAACTGCTTTCCCGGAAGATTCCTGCACCGTCGCGTCTTCTACCTCGAGCACCACCGATGCCTTAGGCGTAATGTTTGCTTCAACGGGATTAACATCTAATGCATCGAGCTCTGCAATAATGCCCTCGGCAGACCTTAAGGTCTGCGACGACGCAAGCGCATCGAACATCAATACAAGCTCATCGTGGGCCCGCTGCATCAGTGACAGTGTCTGTTCGGCTGGCTTTAAAGGCCCTTCACTGTATATACGACCCATGCTCGAGATCAGGGCAGAAAGGTCCGGCTGATTCAGAGCAACCCCCTGTTCCTGAACCACCTTCATCTCCGAACCTAAGGCCTCGAGATTCTGCCAACCGTCCGTTGCAATGTTAAGTTCACCCAGTAGCTTGATCTCACGGAAATCAAAACCTGTTTGCGGTTCATCTTCAATCGCGGTGGGGTCCAAACGACCAAGCAATACATCTAACCCTGAGACAGAGACACGATTACCTGGAATGTCCTGCAGGACCTTTCTTATAAGTCTAGCGGCTTCCTGAACAGTATCTATCAGGTGATGATCCGCCGGTTTTTTTTGAACAAGATACTGGTTCGCCAAATGCTCTAGGGGAGCGGAAATCGTGGCTATCGAACTGACTTCTACCACCCCGGCCGAGCCTTTCAATGTGTGGAAGGCCGCCACCAAGTCGCCGCTGACATCGACAGGGTCAGACAAGAACCCATCAATAACCTCAAGCTTCTCTTCTGCTTCAATGATAAATATTTCTTCCAACTCAGCACTGTCCTCGTCGGAAAACTCAGGGCTGTCTTTTTCAACAGGCTCAGGGCTGTTTTCTTCGACAAGCTCAGGGCTGTCTTTTTCAACAGGCTCAGGGCTGTCTTTTTCAACAGGCTCAGGGCTGTTTTCTTCGACAGGCTCAGGGCTGTCTTCTTCGACAAGCTCAGGGCTGTCTTCTTCGACAGGCTCAGGGCTGTCTTTTTCGATAAGCTCAGGGCTGTCTTTTTCGACAGGCTCAGGGCTGTTTTCTTCGACAGGCTCAAGGCTGTTTTCTATTGCCTCGGATTCTGATGCGTCGGTTGTGGGAATATTTGGGGGTACCTCGCCTTCCGCAAGCGCATCAGCGATCGCGCCCATCGCCTCTGCTTTGAACTTGTTTTGCTGACCCTCCTTGAACGCTGAAACGCCCTCAGGAATCCGAGCCACCACTTCAGTGATAATATTCATCACCTCAGGGTTCGGAGTCACCGTTTTTTCAATCACGCGGCTCAATAGGTTTTCCATTGACCAGGCCAACTCACCAACAACCGTTGCGCCGACCATTCGACTACTACCTTTCAAGGTATGAAACCCGCGCCGAATTTCAGTCTGTGCTTCTTTATTGGCAGGATCGCTCTTCCAAACCGCTAAGTGCTCGAAAAGAGCCTCAAGAACCTCTTCAGTTTCCTCAAAGAATAACGCGAGGATTTCATCGTCAATAAGGTCATATTCGGTTTCCGATAGGGCCACGGGGACTTCAACGGATTTAGTTATCGCGTCTTCAACCGGTGACTCACCGTCCATCCCCGATGGCCCTTGTGAACCAACCCCGTAGCCGAATTTTTTAACCGCTGTTTCTGCGACCTCAAGCATCTGCAAATAAGGATCATTGGGGTTATCCAGAAACCTTTCAAGATAGTAATCAACCGAAGTAATCGCATCCGCGAGATCGTCCATCTGGCCTATTTCAGGCGTCTGCTTGGCATTTAACAGCACGTTGACGATGTGGGTTGCCGCTGCTTTAAGAACCTCTGCCGCTTGGCGCTGATTCACCATCATCAAACCACCGCTAAGCACCTGTAAAGATTGCGGCAACCCTTGAATTTTAGCGCGATCAAACTCAGATGCGATGAAATCGATAACGCTGTCTTTCCCCGTCGCGAGGCCCAGCCTGGTCTCCCTAATAACAACCGCCTGAGCTTCATCCAGACTAGCAAAAGAATCCCCTTTGCCCTCTTCTACCGGGCCCACTACTAACTGACCCAGTCCCACCCCTATTTCCAGTAAAGCTTGCGCCATGTTGAGTAAAACATCTTCGGACGGCTCACCACTTGCCTCCAGCCCCTTGATAATAGTGATCTGGTTGGCAACAGCGGTCTGTCTTTCCGCATGGCCGAGTATGATCATCGTGCTGGAAATTTGCTCAAGTGTCGGCAGCAGAGTGGCCAGATCATCTATATTTCGACTCTTTACGCGAACGAAAAGATCAAGTTTATCCGTCACCGAGTTAAGTTCTTCAATCAGGATTGAAGCAACAGCGGACATGGTTTCGTCGTCCGGACCCATAGCGAATGCTTCCGGTTCAGTTGTCCTGCTCGCATATCGCTGCCGTAAGGCTGATATTCTTTTTGTTTCTTTCTTACTTCCATTAATTAACTTGATCAAACCGATAGCCAGCTCTTCATCTACCGGCGCCGACAAACCATGCTGTCCTGCCTGCGCGAAAGGCTTCAAGTGATCATCAATTTGTTTCAGTCGTTTCGCTGTCTGGTTATCGAGCTTGATCCCTCCCTTCGCGACACCTTCAACTACCCCCAATCCAAGTTCAGCCAGATTACCGGTCGGGGAATCACCACACAGTCGCGCCAGCATCGTCAATAGCTTGCCGATAGTCGTCAGGTTTTTGCGAACTTCGACTTTCTTAAGGATTGCCCCTAGACACTGCTGATAGCGCACCCTTATCTTAGGGAGATTACCTTCACCGCCTCCCTGCAAGTAATCGTTTACGACCTCCTCCGAAGCCGCCTGTGTTAGCGGCCAAAGATCAGGACCATTAACGCCTTCCAGCTCTGCGCTTGCGCTCTGAATTCTTTGTTCACCGCGCACAGCCCGAAGGTTATTTACCATTGGCAAAAAGTTACTCTCGGAGTCTTCCTGCTCTCTATGTAATCGGTCGAGATAGCCAGGTAGCTGCAAAACTGCTTGCATCAAAGTTTCCTGGGCCAACCGAACCTCGGTAACACTGTTGTTCATAAGCGACTGAGCGATCTGTTCCATCTCCGCCGCTATGCGCATCGGCCCTTCTAACTGGACCATCTTCAGGGTTCCATGAACCTGGTGGATAGCGGCCAGGCAGGCCCGCATGCTGGGCGCGGCGTCGACCGCCTCAACCACGGCCTCTAATTCTACTTGCGCACGATGGAGCGTACTTTTCAACTCACCCCGAACCCACTCCAGTGCTACATAACGCTGTGTTCCGCTCATCCCAACAACCTATCTATTCGGGTAACTTGAAAGTTACCGAAGACCTTAACTCGTTCGCCATTTCAGCAAGATTACCTACCGCCGTGACTGTTTCCTTCGTACCGTCTGTCGTTGCAGTGGTAGTTTCCTGAATACTGTTCATTGTGTTTGATATCTTTCCTGCCGATGCTGCCTGCTGTCTTGCCGCGCCCGAGATATTCCCAATGATTTCTGCAAGCGATTTTGAAACACTTTCGATTTCGCCCAGTGAAACACCGGCATCCTGGGCAAGGCGTGTTCCCTGAACAACCTCCGCGGTTGTCTGTTCCATCGAGGTTACCGCTTCATTTGTATCGCTTTGAATTGTCTTGATCAGCGCGGAAATTTGCTTGGCAGCAGCACCAGACCTGTCAGCAAGTCGCTGTACCTCGTCAGCAACAACCGCAAAACCCTTGCCGGCATCACCAGCCATGGATGCCTGAATAGCTGCATTCAGAGAAAGAATATTGGTTTGATCAGCAATATCGTTAATCAAGGCAACAATATCGCCAATTTCCTGCGAACTCTCACCCAACCGTTTAACTCGCTTCGCGGTCTCCTGAATCTGCCCACGAATATT
>Ga0114995_10002497_pt1 | contig 12734 bp, 10 predicted proteins | sample ArcticOcean_MG_C_11_FD_87038 | JGI IMG/M metagenome (GOLD analysis project Ga0114995, IMG submission 87038) | Marine microbial communities from western Arctic Ocean - ArcticOcean_MG_CB2_154 | ecosystem: Environmental > Aquatic > Marine > Oceanic | place: Arctic Ocean: Canada Basin | collected... | reverse complement strand
GCCGAGTTGCCAAAGGTTTCGCGCACCCTGTTCAATTCGTTGGCAACCAAGACTTCTGCCTGTTCCCAACTGACCTCGATGTAAGGATCAACGCCGCGCAGGTCCCCCCGAGTGCCAGGCCCCCCTTCCAGCCAGCTTTGTCTGATCATGGGGGCATGGATCCGGGTTGGACCATGCTGGACGTCTAGGATTCCCTTGCCAATGGGTGAAGGGTCTGGGTCATGTTCAAAACCAATCAGGTCTTGCACCCGGCCTTGGCTGACACGGGCACGATAGGTGCCCCAATGCGTAGCGGTCAAAGGTAAGTCTTTTTGAACAGTCATGGCCCAATTCCCGCTTTAACAGAGGCGTGTTAATGAAGTAATGAGCATATTAGCCCATAGTTGGCTTGCCCTTTTGAGTTGCAACCGACTAAATCACCCTTTCTTGTTTTAACGTTTGGATTTCTGCATTGGTCAAGTTCAAAAGAGTTTTATAAACGCTATCAGTCGCATCGCCTAAGGCAGGACCCAGATTTTTTAAAACAGCTGGGGTATCACTCAGTCGAGGCAAAGCACTGGGTACCGTCACTTCTTTAAAGCGGGGGTCATTAAATACCTCAAAGTTTCCTCGCGCTTGATAATGAGGGTCATTGTAGATATCTTCAATGCTGAATAATGCAGCACAGGGAACTCCACCTTGTTCGCACTGTGCAATAGCATCACTTGCATCTATTTCAATAAACCAGTCTTGCACAATCTTATTGATCAATATTCTGTTCTCTTCCCTGGCTGAAACTTTGCCATACGTATCTGGCATAGCATTTTCTGGACAGCCCATGATGAGACACATGCGCTCAAACATCTTGTCACTTGAGCAAGCCAATGCGACATACTTTTGGTCCCTAGTTTGATAGTGGCTATGGGGAACCGCATTAACGGTCTGCGCACCCATGCGCTCGCGGACAAAGCCAGTGCGTTCATAGACTGGCAACATTTCATCCATTAAGCGAAATACTGACTCATACAGGGCAATATCAACGACCTGACCCTTACCTGAATGACGGCGTGATTCGAGAGCCATCATAATGCCAATCGTACCCCACATTCCTGACACATAATCAGCCAATGAAGTGGACCCAGGCATTACTGGCATTTGCCCAGGTTCTCCGCATAAATAAGCCAGTCCAGCAAAGGCATGAGCTGCCCGGGCAAAACCGGGTCGGCTACTATAGGGCCCATCCTGCCCGTATCCACTCACTCTTAACATAATTAACCCAGGGTTAATTTGACTAAGAACGTCATAACCAATGCCCCATTTCTCCAGCGTCCCTGGCCTAAAGTTTTCCAGGACTATGTCAGATTGGCTGACTAGACCCTTGAACAACTCCACCCCTTTGGGCGTGCGCAGATCAAGGGTGACCGATTTTTTGTTCCTGGCCTCAGTCAACCAAACAAAGGTATCCTGGTCAGGCTCTACTGGAGTGCCAAATTTGCGCAAAGGATCGCCTTCACCAGGCTTTTCTATCTTTAATACCTCTGCTCCAAAATCAGCAAGAATAACGCCACAAAAAGGTGCAGCAATAAATGTTGCAATATCTAATACGCGTAATTTATCTAATGGGGCTTTATTATTCTTACTTTTTTCAGAAGTCATTATAATCAACCTAAGCGTTGACAGTTTTAGACTGGCTATCAGTCATTGCAGATATCCCAGCCCATGGTTCAGGGCCTGCCGGAATCGCTGAATTGATGCCGCGAACAACTTCCCCTTTGGGATCATACATTGGTAAAGTGCAAAGCTCTGCTTGGTGTAATTGGCCATCTGAGCATTGCACGTCGACTACCGAACCTGTGCTAAAGTCAGTACTATTAAGCAGCACAATACCAACACCACAAACTTGATAAGGAGACCAGGTGCTTGAAGTAACTCGGCCAATAGGCTGCCCCTTGTACTCGAGTGTGTCGCCACGAACTGCAGTGCCACCTACAACTCGAATGCCCCAGCTTTGGTTTTCCTTATCCGCGGCCATTAAAGCCTTACGCCCAATGAAATCACCTTTGTCAAAATCGATAAAACGGCCCAAACCAACGATAAATGGCGTCGTACTGTTGGTGAAGTCCTGACCTGCTGACAGCAGACCTGCCTCAATCCTTCTGCACCGGTTACCAGGTGTAGCTGTAAGGATCATGCCCATCTTACTGCCTTCTTCAAGGATCAAGTCACCCAGCATTTCACTGTTGTTTTCAGGACGGAAATACACTTCCCAACCAAGTTCGTTGGTAAAACCTGTGCGACTAATAATCACCTGCTCACCAGCGATGGTGACTTCGACCCAGTCAAAATAGCGCCAATCTGGCATTGGGCCATCGATCAACAGTTCCAAAAGTTCCATTGACCGGGGGCCGGCTACCTGACTAATCCATACATCAGGATCACTGATTGTCACATCAAGGCCTTCAGAATGGGCTTTGTACCAGGTAAATAACTCACCATCAGCTTGCGCGAACCAGTACTTGTCATCATCAACTCTGAGCAGCACACCGTCAGTAATGATGCCACCATCGTGGTAACAGGCGAACTGGTACGAGCAGCGACCCTTTTTAACTTTAGACACATCGCGAGGGAAAATACGTTGCAGCAGCTTGAGTGCATCTGGTCCCGCAATTTGATAGGGATATTCGCCCGTGTGGCGGAAGGTCAGTTCTTGTCTTACTTTCCAGTACATTTCATTGGGTGTTGCATTGGTGAGTTTTTCTGGATTGAGTCGCCCAGCATAGAGCGAATACTCTGGGTTATAGGGTAATTCTTGATAAGTTAGTGGGTGAATGGGAATGCTTCGTGCCAATTCGACAGGTCTATCGCCTTCTATAGGTAACGGCACTACGGAAAATCGGAGCTTCTTTAGAGATTCATGCATATTAAGAGTCTATAGCCAAGGTTAAAATTATGTATAGGGTTGTGTTAGATATACTTAACCATTAGTCTACGATGTACAAACGATCTTTTTTGAACATATAGATTAAATAAATAATATCTATAGCCAAGAGGTTTAGCTTGAATAATCAGTTTAGACGCCTTCCTCTAGCAGCTCTACGAACCTTTGAGGTGGCTGCACGATTACAAAGTTTCAAATTAGCGGCTCAGGAACTCAGTGTCACGCCAACGACTGTAAGTAACCAGATACGAAAGCTAGAGCGTGACTGGGGCTGCCAGCTATTTATCCGCAAAACTCGCCAGCTGATACTTACCGATGTAGGGCGCTCGTTGGCGCAGACTGTCAACCGTGCTTTTGGCGATATTAAGGCCGAAATTGAAGCGCACGTCACTATGGCCAAAAAAACGGTCACACTAGAAGTTGGTCCTATTTTTGCGTCACGATGGCTCATCCCACGATTGAACCGGTTTCGTCGGCAACATCCCGATATTGAGCTTGTACTGCATCATGGATCCCGCATATCAAGCGCAGAGAATATGAATACCGACGCCGATGCTGCTGTGGATTGGGGTGAGGGAAATTGGCCGGGACTGGAATCAACCCATTTGTTAAGAATTAGTTATTTACCCGTTTTGAGTCCTCATCTAGCCAAGGAAAAAGGTGGATTCAATAAGCCTGCAGATCTATTACGTTTCACAATTTTGCATCATAGTGACCGCAGTGAATGGGATGACTGGTTAGGCTTAGCATCGCTCCCAGGACTGGACTTTATAGACGAAACAATGATTGAAGATTCTAATGTCATCCTGCAAGCGGCGATAGACGGTCACGGGGTAGCGCTTGGCATATTTCCTTTCATTCAAACCGAGGTAGATCAGGGGCGACTCATATGCCCAATGGATATAACACTCAAACCAAAACAGACTTATCACCTACTCACACGCCCAGGAATGAGGAAAAATCCAGATGTTGAAACAGTGTGCCATTGGTTAGAAGAAGAGGCTGCCAGCACACGAACCAACTAGTAGCTACTAAGGTACGACGCTTGGGTTATATTTTTTAGCCTCAAGCCTCAGGGTTTTCAATGATGACGGCAATACCTTGGCCACCTCCAATGCACATCGTGGCCAAACCGTAACGCCCGCCAGTGCGGCGAAGTTCATAAATTAGTTTGATCAAAATAATTGCGCCAGAGGCCCCCACAGGATGGCCAAGAGCAATAGCACCGCCATTTGGATTGGTAATTTCGGTTCTAAAGCCTAGCTCATTAGATACTGCACAGGCTTGTGCAGCAAACGCTTCATTGGATTCAATACAGGACATATCTGATAGGCTTAATCCAGCCCGCATACATGCCAACCTGACGGCTGGAACTGGTCCCATACCCATTACTTCAGGTGCTACACCGCACACGGCCGAAGCCCGAATAAAAGCGAGCTTGGGCAGACCAAACGTGTCAGCAGTGTGCTTTGATGCCAGAGTGAGCGCTGCAGCAGCGTCATTAATACCCGATGCGTTACCAGCAGTGACAGAGCCATTTTTCTTAAAAACAGGAGGCAGTTTTTGTAGGTCTAAACTAGAAATATTAGCACGTACGTGTTCGTCTCTTTCAAAGACGATCTGTTGGCGGCCTTTTTTGACCATCAGCGGTAGTATCTGTTCATTGAACCGGCCATCATTAATTGCAGCCCCTGCGCGGCGATGGCTTTCCATTGCCAGGGCATCTTGAGCTGCCCGATCAATGCTATTTATTGTGGCAATATTTTCTGCAGTCACCCCCATATGTCCATTGCCGAAGGGGTCGGTTAATGCCCCTGTGATCATATCGATTGCCGTGATGTCTCCCAGTTTGACCCCAAATCGGGCTGCCTTAATCATATGCCCAACGCGGCTCATATTTTCTGCACCACCGGCGAGAACCATCTCGGCATTACCGAGCATAATTTGTTCTGCCCCAGTGACAACTGCTTGCAAACCGCTTCCACAGAGCCGGTTTACGGTTAGCGCTGGCGACGTTACTGGTACACCCGCACCCATGGCAGCGACCCTGGACAAATACATGTCTCGAGGCTCTGTGTGTATGACATTGCCAAAAACAGATTGGTCGATCATGTTGGCCTCAACACCAGCACGAGAGATGGCTTCAATAGCAACTAATATGGCCAGTTCACAGGGTGGCATGCTGGATAGAGCGCCACCAAAATCACCTATAGCAGTGCGTACACCAGATGTAATCACAACCTCTCTCATTATTTACACTCCTTAATTGATTTCCTTTCTTGCTATTACCTTCCAACATCATGTGCAGCCTATTTAGGCGTGATTATTAGAGATATTTTTAAAATGACTGTTGTATATTTACGGTTAACTAATGTTAGGGATATTAAATTTACAGTAACCTGCAACACCTAACCAATCCAATTTAATACAAAGCTCATACGTCAAGCAAATGAATCGGCTAGATACATAGATAATTTGCTTGTTTAATGACAATCATTAGTTATCATAACGATACTTGCCATAAGAGGGGATATTAATTTGAACTTGCGCCAACTAGAGGCTTTTCGAGCCACCATGCGCAGTGGATCCATCACTGAAGCTGCAGAAATGATGCATATTTCACAACCTAGCGTTAGCCGTTTAATCGGTGACATTGAACGCTCAGTTGGCTTTCCTTTATTTTTACGCAGTGGCCGTGGGCTTACACCAACGCGGGAAGCAAATACCTTCTATAAGGGTGTAGAGGGTATGTTTGTAGGAGTTGAAAGACTGCAGGAGTTGGCTGATTCCATCCGCACTACCAGCGGTGGCATTATCTCAATTGGAACTATCCAATCCATTGCAACCTTTGAGCTACCAAGGGCTGTGAACCAATTGTATCAACGCTACGATGATATTCGGTTTATGATCCATATGCGCAATACGCCAGGCATACTTGATGCTGTGCAGATGAACCAGTTAGATTTGGGTATCGTCGGTCAACAGCCCCCCTATCAAGGGGTTGAAACCCTGTTTCAGACAGCTGCACCCTATGTTTGCTTGATGCCTGAAGATCACCCACTTGTAGGTCAGGCGGGTACTGTAGATCTTGAAGAATTAACAAATAGCGAGACCTTCGTCACTTTTGGTGGAGCTTTTCCTGACAATATGATGTCAATAAGCAGTGAATTGTCTAAAAAAATGCAGCAGGCATCTCGACTGTCCGCAACTAATATGTCTGTTGCGGCTTCATTGGTGCGCGAAACAGGCGTGTTTGCCATTATTGATCCTTTTTCTGCTGAACAAGCCGTCAATTTGGGAGGGGTTGTTTTTCGTCCCATTGCGCAGGATTTAAAATATTATGTATCGGTAGTCACATCGGGTAGAGAACAACTGTCACGTCAGGCTATAGAACTTGCCGAAGTTTTAGCAGAACAACTCACAGAGCGTGTCACACGTGTTTTGAGTTATGGAGGTTGAAGCCCTTATGAAAACGTTGCCGCTAGTTGCTATATCGCTTTGGTGCATATCTTAGAACACCATGCGGTGGGTGGTGCCCAACAGGTTAACTTGAAATTGACATGGATTAGCCCAATTCATAGAATTTCTGGATGAATTGCTGATCTATTTCTATTAGTGATTGCAATAAACATCAAGTTATTATGATCGTACACACCAAATTAGAGTACGAGGGTGAGCAAATTTCTCCGTTTAAAAAAGACATAAGCAGCGAAAGTAATAAAATATTTTCCTCTCAGGATGCCCTGTATTTTGCCAAGAAACGACTGCCGAGGTTGATTTTCGATTTTATCGAAGGGGCTACTGGGCGAGAAGTTTCAGCACTAAGGAATCTTACTAGGTTTGACGAAATAACCCTGCAGCCTCGGGTCATGCAGAATGTCGAAACTCGAAGTCTAAACACAAAATTTTTGGGGAAGCAGTATGATCTTCCTTTTGGCATAGCACCCATGGGTATGTGCAATCTTGCTTGGCCTGGCGCTGATAAATCCTTGGCTGAAGCGGCTCTGGGGTTCAATATTCCCGTTTGTCTTTCCTCGGCGGCCTCCAGTTCAATCGAAGACATGCGCTCGTGGGCGGGAGAAAATAGCTGGTTTCAACTTTATGTTGGGGGTTCAATCGAGGACTCACTCAGCTTGGTCGATCGTGCGCGCAATGCGGGCTACGAAACATTAGTGCTAACCGTTGATGTCCCGCAAGTATCACGACGCTTACGTGACTTACGTAACGGCTTTCAGATGCCCTTTAAGATGACCCCAAAATTATTCATGGATTTCGCGACTCACCCCCAATGGTCGCTGGCCACATTATGGCAAGGGGTACCTGAACCCATTAATTTTAAACCCATATCAGGCAATGAAAAGTTTGACCGCAATGCCAGTCGTGCAGGTGCTAATTGGGAATTTCTCAATCGCCTGCGCGACCTCTGGAAAGGTCATTTAATTGTTAAAGGCGTGACCTCAGCCGAAGATGCAGTGCGTATTCAGCAAGCGGGTGCGGATGCCATTTATGTATCTAATCACGGTGGGAGGCAACTCGACAGTGCGCCAGCAGCGATTGATGTGTTGCCACGTATCCGGCGAGCTGTCGGTGAGGACTATCCATTAATTTTTGATAGCGGTGTGCGCAGCGGTGAAGATGTGGTTAAAGCCCTTGCTATGGGCGCGGATTTTGTCATGTTAGGGCGCCCATTCATGTTTGCTTTGGGCGCAGAGGGTGGTTGCGGTGTCAATTCGCTAATTCGTATTTTAGGCGAAGACGCAAGCCTAACGCTAGCACAAACAGGCTTGGCAGATGTTGGGGATGTCTGCCCCAATATGCTGGAAAACTGTCCACCAGAGCTCATGTTGGCACAGCTAGCGTCTATGCAAGCCGCCACTTACAAACATTAAATGCCTGATAAGGAATAATTGAAGATGACTGAACAAAAAAACATCCGTGGCGGTGCCATACTGGCTCGTGCATTTAAGGAAAAAGGTGTGAAGCATGCGTTCACTCTTGCTGGTGGTTTTTGTAATCCTGCACTGGAAGGTTTCATGGAATGTCAGATGCCAGTGATTAACTGCCCCCATGAGCAGGTGGCTGGTCATTTGGCCGATGGCCACGCTCGTATTAGCCGTAAACCAACCCTATGTCTTGTCGGTCCTGAAGGGTTCGCTAATGCTGTGCCTGCGATGCTTGAAGCTTGGGGGGAGCGCTCACCGGTGATTTTTGTGACTGGCTCCTCAACCTTAAAGCGCCAAGGTTCGGGGGGGTTTAAAGAAATAGATGATGTAGCCATTGCTGCACCACTAACCAAGTACTCGGCGCAGATTGTCGACGGTCATCGCATTAGTGAATTTGTTGATCGTGCATGGAAAGCTGCCACGACTGGTTATCCAGGGCCAGTGCATCTGGCGTTGCCAGTAGACATCATGTTTTCATCATTCCCTGAGGATGCCGGACTTGATGAACGGCCATTCGACAGAAGTGATACCCCCGTGCCACGGGCTTGGCCTGATCCGTATGCGTTAGCCTCAATATTAGACACCATACGGCAAGCCAAAAGACCTTTGATCATCGCTGGACATGGGGTGTGGTGGTCAAAATCTGAAGCTCAGTTGAACGTTGCGGGCACGAGCCTGCGTATTCCTGTTTACAACGTACCCTACCACACTAAAAACCTTGGTGAGGCTTCTGAGTGCTACATGGGGTTAGCAGATTTTCATCAATACCACCCGTCTAAGCCAGCAATTCATGAGGCTGATGTGGTGGTGATGGTTGGCTGCCGTTTGGACAACCAAATGAACTTTGGAAATCCGCCATTTATCCCTCAAAATACCAGGTTGATCTGTGTTAACGGCAGTCACGAAGAGCTAGATTACAACCACGCCGCTGATATACAGCTTCTGTCTGACCCTGGTGCGTTTCTTGAAGCACTTGCAGAGGTCAATAACACCTGGCCTGAGTGGTTTAATTTGCAAGTTGAACGCCGTTCTACCTGGGTACAGCAATGGAGTGATCACATTGCTGCAGAATCTGCTACGGATTTAGCTGAAGGACGTAAGATGCACCCATTGCAATTGAGCCTTGATGTGCAGGCTGAAATGAATGATGGGGACTGGTTGATTTTTGATGGTGGGAATACCCATTTTTGGAATGAAATTGGGGTCAATATTGCTGCTAAAAGAGGCTTGAGATTGGGTGGTATTTTGCACCCTGGTAATTACAGCTTATTGGGTGTTGGCGTGTCGTTTGCCTTTGCCGCTAAAAATATCCACCCAGACAAAAATGCTGTACTTGTGACGGGTGATGGCGCCTTTTTATCTGGGGGCTTATCGATTGAAAGCTGTTTTCAAGAGAAGATACCTATTATTGTTATTGTAGATAATAACGGTGGCCTGGATTGCATTAGCCAGCAGCAAGAGCGCTTGTTTGAAAATGGCCAGCACTATGCTACAGATTTCCGTGATATTCCCTTTCATGGCATGTTTGAAGGCTTGGGTGGCCACGGTGAACTAGTGAAGAAGCGCGAAGACTTTGCACCGGCCATGCAACGCGCAATAGCCAGCGGCAAAACTGCTTGTATCAATGTAAAGTGCCGTGGTGTGATCAGTCCAATTGTGGCCGCCACTTCAGATAAACGTGAAAAGGCCTCGATTGAATAATGGCAGTCATTACATCCCACACACTCAACGGCACCGATGGCACTCATGCAGCTGGTATCAACGTGACATTAATGCGCCTTGGGCAGGTTAATGAAATTATATTTACCAGTGTTATGGACAACGGAGGGCGCCTTGAACAAGAGATTGCAGCCGACCAAATTGATCCTAATGCTACCTATGAACTGGTGTTTGATACTGGCAACTTTTGGAAACAGCGTGATATCTTAGGCGCAATTCCACAAATAGTGCTGCGATTTTTAATGCCTGATGAGAACGCTAAGTACCATATGCCTGTGATTCTAAATCCCAATTCTTACACTGTTTGGAGGTCCTCCTAATGACTGATGGATTACATATGTCGCGCCGAATTAGGCGCACACCTTATACCAGAAAAGTTGAACAAGTTGGCGTGCGTGGCTTTTCTGTGGTCAATCACATGCTGTTACCCAAAGCATACCAGCCGTCGGTGGAAGAAGATTATTGGCATCTGCGCCAACATGTTCAGCTATGGGATGTTTCTTGCCAGCGTCAGGTGCAGATAGAAGGCCCTGATGCTGCAGAACTAGTGCAATGGATGACTCCTCGTGACATTAGCCATGCACTAGTTGGTGACTGCTTGTATATCCCTATTATTGATGCTGATGCAGGCTTGATTAACGACCCGGTCATGCTTAAATTGGCTGACGATAAGTTTTGGCTCTCTATTGCCGACAGTGATGTTTTACTTTATGCCATGGGGCTTGCGTTGGGCCGGGGCATGGATGTGCAGATTTGCGAACCAGATGTCTCTCCTCTTGGCATACAAGGGCCCAAAGCCGAGGCATTACTAGCCAGCTTATTTGGTGAGCATATTTGTGACATTGGCTTTTTTAAATTTGGCTGGCTCGAATTCCAAGGCACTCGCCAATTAATCGCTCGTTCTGGTTATTCTCGACAAGGCGGCTTTGAAGTTTACCTTGAAGGAGGTCACCTCGGGGCCGACTTATGGGATCTTGTATGGGATGCTGGTCAAGCTTTTAATATTACCCCCGGGTGTCCAAATCTGATTGAACGTATTGAGGGTGGATTGTTTTCTTATGGTAATGAAATGACCAGACAAAATAACCCTCTGGAGATTGGGTTAGGCAAGTTCTGCTCATTGGATGGTTCGGTGGACTATATCGGACGTAAGGCCTTGGAAAAAATTGCCACCGTTGGGGTTGAGCGTATGATACGGGGCATATCTTTTGATGGTAATCCATGCCCTACATGTTCAATACCTTGGCCAGTCATGGTGGGACAGCAACAAGTTGGACAGATCACCTCCGGCATCTGGTCGCCGAGGTTAAAAGCCAATGTAGGGCAAGCGCTCATCGATCGAGAGTTTTGGCACATTGGGCAGGCGGTTACGGTGATCACTTCAGATGGACAACATAGACAAGGTAAGATCTCGCAGATGCCAATGGCATAGTTTTATTGCTAGCATTAAAAAAGCCCCAATACCATTGTACACTTAGGTATTGGGGCTAGTTTCAAGTCTCAATAAGAGCGCTTGAAAGTCATGTGTGACCATTTCAAAACAGTATTTATTTCAGCGTTTAGCGATCGAAATCGCCTTAAATTTTCTATCGCATATGAGGGGGGTTCTGTCGCAAATTTGCGTGAAAGTCTAAAGGTGCCGGTTATCGGACATAGCTATACTGCAAGCGCCATGAATTGTTGATGTGCTGGTAACTGGTTTGAAGTCAACAGGGCTTCCGTATCTATCCATGGCTCGATATAGGTAGGTCCATTGACCTTTCACTTTGATGTAGATTTCATCCATCCTCCAAGAACCAGCAACAGATTGTTTGCATTTATTGGCTTCGTCAGCAATGAGTGGCAAATAGCGCACTACCCATCGGTTAAGCGTCGCGGGATCTACTAAAACGCCACGTTCTGCCATGATTTCTTCAAGGTCGCGGTATGAAATTCCATACCTTACGTAAAAAAATACAGTGTAAAGTATTACTTCACAAGGATAGTGCGCTCCTTTGAAACCGATCATTGTGGCTTCCTAAACATCTAAAATTAGATCATCCCTCAATCTGCGTATTTATGCGATATAACCAAAAAAAAGACATCAAATGATGTCTTTTTCAAAGAATTATTGGTCGGGACGGCAGAATTTGAACCTACAGCCCCCTACTATACCTTCTTTGAGTGAGCTAACATCACCAAATCTATAAAAGCCATAAAATACAGCAGCTTAGATAAACTTTTTCACTAAGATACCTGCTTATATACTAACCAACGATCTAAAAATTGTACAAAATTAGGGGCATGGGGGCTAGGTGGGGTGAGCTTTACAAACAAATCATCAACTGTTTTAACAAAGCCATTCAATTTTCAACGAGTTTACATAGATGCTATACCTGCAATAGGCCGAGAAGGATGGACTGTTCCTGCGATGCTGCAAACAAGCCTTTACCTGCTTTGTGTTCCGTCTTGTGGCGTTGATTATCAGTTATCGACACATCCGCTTCTGCAGCGATATACAACACCACAATGGGCTGATTGCAACTATAAGCCACACGGTGCATATTGCATTACATTCGTAGTCATAATATCACCGTAATGATTTAAGTGCATTTTAGCACTTCCTATTACGTGACCAAAATCACTGTACCACTACAATCATATGTAAGAGACTCCACCACAGGACGACTGCACAACCTTGACGTAAATATACTGCCCTACGCCAGACTATTTGGCTGCGACGACGATACTGTGTATATGCAACACAGAATAATTGACTCCGCCATAGTACTTGAACAAGTGGACACACTGGTGCTCAGCCGCCGGTGGATAGCCTCATTGATGAATTAGATGGCATGGCTCCTATTTATTCGATTGGAGATTGTCTAGCGCCAAGAACGGCCGAGGGAGCGGTACTAGATGGTTTGAGAGTGGGTGTCGAAGTTTAACCAGCGCCTGTGTTAAGTTTTGATTGTTCTTTGCACGCGGTCATCCTGTGATCAGGACAGGTACGTTCACACTATTGCTTCAAAAACACAACTGCATATTTTAAGAACTTATGTTTTTTACGTTATTCGATCACCGCAGTCGCCTCGATCTCAACCAATGCTTGGTCTTCAATGAGGTCAGCAACTTGCACCATAGTCATGGCAGGAAAGTGGCGACCAATAACCTTT
>Ga0114995_10002492_pt1 | contig 12744 bp, 10 predicted proteins | sample ArcticOcean_MG_C_11_FD_87038 | JGI IMG/M metagenome (GOLD analysis project Ga0114995, IMG submission 87038) | Marine microbial communities from western Arctic Ocean - ArcticOcean_MG_CB2_154 | ecosystem: Environmental > Aquatic > Marine > Oceanic | place: Arctic Ocean: Canada Basin | collected... | reverse complement strand
TTGTCCAACTCATATATTTGTTTGCCGCGAGCGATGACTTCCTTTTGTTTTTGAGCAACTGCTGCAGTTTTAGTGTCTTGCAATATCTTACCGATATATGCTTTCTTCTTATCTTCATAGTTTTTTCCTGTCATTGCTTTTATTTTTACATCTTCAGTAGCAATTTCGTCACGGCATGATGCCGAATATCTGCGATTTATTAGACCATCCTTTGTAAGAGGACATTTGAAAGCTTCCTCAGCATGCTGGAAGACAAACTCCCGAGGAACCATTTGGCGAAAATGAGGTTGTTTATTCTTTTTTTTGTCCTTAATTAATGACATAATATTTATTTATTAGTTGCCTTATATATTGTATAATGGCTCTTTAACTAACGACAACAAATTGCTTTCCTCAACTGTCAAAACCTTGCAATATGCAACACGTACAATATGCTAAGAGGGACTGACCTGCCATATCACATGTCGTATTGGTACTGTTGGAATTGGTGGTGTGAGTAGGTCTGTCGAATGTGCGAGGGCTGACGACCCAGATGCTCTTAGAGCAGCGTACCAAAAAGTAGCCGTTTGCTAAGTGGCAAGGCTGTGGGGAAATACGACAGCGGTAGAATTAATGATACCGTAGACTTTATATTAATATCAAATACTTTTAAATTTTATTCATAAATTACCATTGCTTGTGCAAAGACAATTGTATCCGATAATTTACCAGTAGTTCCTATACTCACACTTCCAAAAGGTTGCCATCCATTGTCAATGGCTTGACCGATTTGCCTTTGAAGTTCGTTGCGATTCTGACGGCTGCGTGTCAGTGAACTGGTATAATTGTTCATATCTTTGGAATAAATAACCATATAATCCACGATTTGGTCTTTGACGATATTTGTTTTTTGTTTTTTGGTACTACTTTTTTTTGAAGACATTTGACTGGTGTCACTTCTATTTATACTGGGATTAATCAAAGTATGAATTTGTTGTTTTCATATTTCGCAATTTGGTCACCTGTTGTGCACTTGGTTTGCGACCGTTTATTTTTTTCTGCATTTTTACTATCTTCTTCTGCTTTTTTACAGTGTTTTTTACTGTAGCTTTTTTTGCTTTGGCCTTTTCAATCGTTTTACGTTTAAAGTCGACACGACTTCCTTTGTTGGAATCGTTTTTAGGTATTCTTTTTTCTCGCTGCGACATCGAAGACTGTTGAGATACATTTATAGTGTATTTTCGATTATGTGGCCACACTAAATTTGTTCCGACAACCATTCAAACCCGGTTCGGAGTCTTGTATTTTTGATGGCGCAGCAGGGCAGAATATGCCAGGGCGAACTGTGGATCAAATCCAATCCCAATGTCTGAACCAGACTATCTTTGTCGACTGCTTGTGGCAAATCCTGTTTATTGGCCAATATCAAAAAAGGTTTCCCCACCAATTCTTTGTTGGCAACCAACGCATGCAACTCGTCGCGAGCCTGCTCCAATCGGTCGACATCGTTTGAATCCACCACAAACGCAATGCCACATGCTTGTTCAAAATAGTGTGGCCACAATTCTCGGATTTTGGATTGACCACCAATGTCCCACATTTTGATAGAGACATTGCCCATTTTTATCTCCTCCAAGTTAAATCCTATTGTCGGTACCGTATATTCTACCGGATGTTCCAATTTCAATGCGTAGAGTACTGCTGTTTTGCCGGCGTTGTCCAGGCCCAATATCAAAATGCAAGTGTCTCGTTTAAAAGAGTTCCACAGTTGTTCCAATTTGGCAAACAGTTGGCCCATATAAGTAATTGGATTCGCGGTTAAATACTACCATATGAAAATGTAAAAAGTGTTTTGTCGTTCACCGACAATAAAAATGCAGTATATAAGACCCATATTTTGACTAAAATGTCGTACGAAGATACAACTAATCTCAGCTCTGTCGGTAGTGGAAGTCCCAACCATGCGTTGCAGCCTTTTTTTGGCTCTGTCGACCCCCAATATCAAAAAATGTTGGCGGAAGACAAATTTGCTCACGAAACTTTTAATTTACCGAAAGCATATGCTGGCAAAAACAAGCATTTGGAAACAGTCCTTGATTACCTCATCACCGAAGAAGATGCTTGGTACACCTCTGCGGTTTTGCCCTGGGTCTTGACGGAGGATTTGTCGGTCAAGTGGGACATTTTCCGATTCAATAAAACGTTGATGGATTTAGAACCACATCAAGGTGTGCCTCGATACGTGACTGCCGAACGCGAATCTCGTTCCGACCGTTTGGTCCGACGTGGTTTAGCTTTCATCATTGAACACGGTTTTTACAAAACGGACCAGGGTCGCCAACACTACTTGATGAATTTGCGTCAAATCGTCGACTCTGTCAACGAGACTGCCTACCACGGTGTCATTCATGCGTTGCTCTCGTCCAAAAACCACTACAAAGAATGGGACCGACAGCATGGCTCCACTGTCACTCGACCAGGTCAATTGTTGCGTCAGCAACGTCGTCGCTGGGCACTTGTTCAAAAACAGGAGCGTGGGCTCTATTTGCTCGACGCTGAACTCAAGGATCAAATGAAGTACGAAGGAGTCCGACCGGATGTCTGGATTCTTCCCAGCAAGATGTCCATCTACGTGACGATGGTACCGTCGGCCGAAGTAGAATTCTACCGCAAAGGTGCCGGCGCTGCCGCCAACCTCGAAAAAGGCCCAGGCAATTTGCTCACTTTTCGTGGCAGTAAAGTCTTTGAGACCAGACCCTTTGACATTGACTTTATTGGTGAACCCCGTGACTTGCTGGTCCGCGAACGACAAATTGGTGAATTCTTTGTTTTTCCAACGCAAGCCAGTGTTGGAAACGGAAATCCCAGAGATATCTACATCTACTCTATGGATTCCGACAACTTTGAAATAATGTCGTTTCAAGAGTGTAAAGACATTGCAATCAAAAATGCCGCTGCATGTGACCCACCTGTAAATACAACAGGAGAAGGCACTGTTTTGTTATTGCGCCCATTTCAAACCTACAACATGGCCTCCGCCATCTTGATGAAAGGTGGATTGGACACTGGATTTACCGCGCACGGCCATCATGACTTCATGTTGACCGATGATGTCATTCACAAAGTGCACATTGGTCACTACACTTTTTACCACAAATCGGTAGTCAAACAGCCCAAAAACATCATTTTGGCGGAAGACATTTTTGCACAGTCTTACGTGTCGGGCGAAGGAACCAGTCTTTTTCAAGGAGAAGGCGACGATCACTCCTTTTCTTCCGAAATTGCCAACGACTCTTTCACATGCGACCTTGTTCCAATCTGGATTCCAGGAGCTGGTAAACCCAAAATCCAAAACCCCCTCGACATCAGTGGGTTTTACTCCAACCAAGTGCTCAACATGGGAAACACCACCATCTCGACTTCCGACGAGCACTACCCGAACGCTGACAAATATTCCACTGCCTTGGGATTTGACCGCCTGCAAAATTACGGCAACCCCGATAACTTTTTGGCACCCGTTCGCCATCTCAACACCATCTGTTTCCAAGGCCATCAGTTGACGTACAACGATAAAAAGGAAGGTTTTACGACCATTACCATGAACACCGGACACTGGGGGCCCAACGTTTACCCCGGTTGTCGCGCAGTCCGCAATGGAGAAAACGCATTCCTGAAAGACATGGAATACGAGAAATACAGAGTTGGTGGCCAACTCAGCTAGACCTATTTAACAACTAACTATAAATTCTATTAACTAATTATATGCCTGTATAATCTGCTTTAGCATGCATGAACCCAAAGTACATATAAAAGGTACAGATTGTTTCTCCATAACATGAGTCTTCTGCCCATCATTAAAATCTGCAAACATAAAAAAGTACAACGATTGTTTTCACAAAGAAACGTTCCCAAACATTCCCCCATCTTCAAACTGTTGACCCATGTCGACCAAGACTATCTGGGTAAATACATGGGGAGGTCCACCACACCCAACTGCACTGTACACGACTCAGTTGTCATGGCCACCTTTGACATTCAAACAGGAGACGAGCTGACACTAACAAACATTCCTCTAAACCTGACCCAATATTTAGACAGTCTGTAATTATTGGATTGCTTTTATTCCATATTTAAATTGATTTCTACAACCCGAAATAATGTTACTTTTATTGCTGATAGCCAGCACTTGTGCGGAAACCATCTACACGGTTCGTACGGGTGGTACCTGTGAAACACCAAGTTTGCCAATTACTGACAAAACACTCTGCGAAACACAGGCAACTGTTCAACATTGGCCCGGTAGAGTGACAGTGGTCAGCTCCTCCAAAAACCTGCCCCAAGGCTGTGTTTTTCGCACCCAAACACAAGATGTACGACTCTATGCTGCTGACACAACCACCGAATGTTCCAACGAGTTGCAATGTTTGTGCCAAACCAACGCACCTCTCTGCCAGATTGGTACCAATCGTCAGTCCTGCATCTGCCAATCGGTCCTGTGTACCTCGTCCACTGGACTGGTATGTTCCAACGACGCGACATGTACACATGCGCCCACTTGTTCGGACGGCAGTAACGAAAACGTGTGTAAATGCGGTGCCACCGACTGTACACCGCTGTCAGGTTTGGTTTGTACGGACAACGCCTGTGTTCATGCCGAAACATGTCCCAATGCCGACGGGTCTGTACCATTTGCCGATTTGTGCCAATGTGGCGCCATCGATTGTCCAACAACACAGGGTCGGTTTTGTCACCAACAACAAAACACTTGCATACATGGATGCTCCTCTGGCAAATGGGTCAACAATTTAGTATGTACACCGTGCACCACTCCTGGCTATTATTGTCCAAGTGGTGGCACGCTGGCAGAAACACAATACCCATGCCCAGCTGGTCGATTCTCACTGGTGTCGGGCATCGGCGACGTTTCACAGTGTCAAAATTGCGCACCCGGTCTCTACTCGTCAGAAGAAGCACGAGCTTTGCCATGCACAGACTCTTGTTCACAAGGCAGATATTCCTCTGAAACTGCTTTGGTGTCCAACGAAAAATGTTTAGGGCGCTGCGCAGCTGGTCGGTACTCCTCGGAGCTCGGTCGGACATCCGAGTGCAACAGTGTTTGCCCTGCCGGAAGATACTCCAACGAAGAGGGCCTTACGACAGTCGACGACTGCAATCAGTGTTCAAAAGGAAGATACTCGGCTGAAACAGGCCAGACAACCGATTGTCGGTTTCAGTGCCCACTCGGTTCGTTCTCGGACAATGTTGGCATTGTATCCATTACACAGTGCAAAATTTGCAGTGCCAACAAATACCAAGACGAACAAGGCATGACACAGTGCAAAGGATGTCCCAATGAGCGAACAATCAAAGACACCACTACCACTTACAAACACGACAGTATTGACGACTGTGTAGAAGATGTACCAGACTGTCTGGCTACGCAATACATTCTTAACAACAAATGCCAATCTTGTCAACCCTCTTTCGAATGTGACGGCACATCAATGACGGACTGCAAACCAGGGTATTTTTGTACCGGGGACGGCTTAGCACAACCATGTCCCACAGGCAAATATGGAGAAGATTCCGGTAACTCTGAAAAAGGGTGCAAATTATGCAACGAAGGTTCTTACCAAAATGTAGTGGGTCAAACATGGTGCTCCAGAGGATGTCCACGAGGCTATTTTGGAAATGTACCAGGAGCGTCATCCCTGACAGACGCCTGCCAAAAATGCCCCTTCGGTCATATGTGCCCAGCACTATTTATGAACAGACCCGTACAATGTCCCATAGGTCACTATCAATCGCACACAGCGGCGGAAGTATGTGACATTTGTCCCGTCAATACATATGCCAACAAAATGGCAACTACCAGCTGTACCGACTGTGGCAAAAACAAAGACGGTGAACCGTTAAAAACATCAGGCATGGGCGCCAATAACTTTGCTCAATGTGCTCTGCAGCCAATGGCCTGCAGACCAGGCAGGTTTCCCAACACAAATAACATTTGTGCCACATGCAGACCAGGTCTGTTTGGAAATGCCAAAGGGACCACCTGTCACTTATGTCCCACTGGGTTTTATCAACCATTGTACGGTCAAACAAATTGCTCCAAATGTACATCCATCCGCTGCAAAAAATTGCCAGGTTGTGCAGAAAACTCGGACACTCCACCACAAGTGTGGTCAACAAACGCAACCACTCAATACTTGGACGCGCAACAAGACTCTGCACAAACATTTGCCATTATTATATACACAGCACTCTTGGGAACAATTGTACTCATTGTCATGACACATCGATTGTGCCCACAATGTTTTCGCCATGCTGACATCATGTTTTCAGGAGACCACGTCATTGAAGATACACATGCTAAACGTGTCATAAACACAAGATTGGGAGCTGCCATGACCCTTGCTCTACCATTTGTCGTTGCAGGAATCAGTGTCTTTGTCTTTACATCCAACAACACCATTCAGCAAACTGGATTGGTTCCCCTTGTACATCAGGGACAGTACAATTTTCAAAACATTGACATTGAATTTAAAACAGAGGCCGCCACCTCCAATCCCAATTGCACCCTTATCTCCGTCAATACTGTTTTGGACTGCACACACACCAGCATGCTCGAACATGATTTTGTCTGTGCAGTAACCATTGTCTGTAACATTTTGTCACCCTTTGTAGCTACTAACATTGTGTCAATCACTGTTCCAAACACAATGCATCGCAGCATTGTCTCCATTGTTCCGTCTGAATGGAACTACACCCAAATCAACGTCAGTCAAGTCCTGAATCCATCAGAGGGACTGGGTGGAATATCCATCGTGAACGTTGGCGTCTTTCGGAGTTTATTCTCTGAACACTTTGTCGAACACTACGGATTGCAAATTGTCCCCCACAAAGTCATCCTGGAAGAAACCTCGGAAGCCATCCACAATCATCAAATTGATGTACAATTCAATGTGGACGAAAACATGTTTGTGCACACTGTTTCCACCAAATTAGGAATCATCACAAGACTTGGGACTGTGCTAACCCTCACCATTTCAGCACTATCTATTTTGAGAGTTTCAAAATTGTGCTTGGGCTCCGCCATCGACAAATGCTTCACAAAAATGTATCAGACGCCCCCAAATGATGTTAAAACACGAAACACAATCCTGATGGAAATGAAAGAAATGGAAATGAGAGAAACAATACCAACAGACCTACAAATATGCAACAATATCCTTCTACAAGAAGAGAACCGAGAACCAGTAGTGTATACCGATACAGAATCGGGGTGCAAATATATGCACAACCCCCTGACACGAAAAAGTGTGTGGGTCACAGAAGAAAAAAAAGAAACTAATGTACTATAAAAAGAGTTCGGTCTTGTCAAAATGAGTTCACGGCCACTCTTGAATTTGCGACCACCCTCGCCAATCAACTACAAAATACCTACCCAACCAAAAAAAACATATTATTTTAACATTGTCTCGCTACTACTGCATCTGACATCAATCTCTTTCATTGTATACTTGATGGCCAAGACACCACAACACAGAATAGAACAAGTGTCAGTCAGACAAGGACAAATGTCAGTGAGTTCAATTGTAAATGATGAAATCATAACATTTGACAATGCCACAAATACTTTGACAATTTGGGCAATGTCCGTTATTATAAAACCTGCGGCAAACCAGCATGGACGCAGACTTATCGCCACACCTGCGTCAACGCTGTCTGTCGTCGGAACGATTAAAACGTCACACATTGACACCACCGACATATCTGTCCAAGAATTGCCACCAGCAGGACCGGCAGGACCGGCAGGAGCTCAAGGTCCGCCCGGCATCAACGGAACAGCCGGCACCAACGGACAAGATGGTTTGCCAGGAGCTCAAGGTCCGTCCGGAGCTCAAGGTCTGCCCGGAGCTCAAGGTCCGCCCGGCATCAACGGAACAGCCGGCACCAACGGACAAGATGGTTCGCCAGGAGCTCAAGGTCCGCCCGGTATCAACGGAACAGCCGGTATCAACGGACAAGATGGTTCGCCAGGAGCTCAAGGTCCGCCCGGAGCTCAAGGTCCGCCAGGTATCAACGGAACAGCCGGCACCAACGGGACCGGGGCAGAGTATTTGATTTTCAGAAACAACGAGCTTCAAATCAATGTATCCAAGGTGAATATTGCAGGCAACCTGCATGTAGATGGAGATTTCTCTCGTGATGGCGATGAGATATTCATATAAATATTTCCGATCTGCAACAACATAGTTGTATATAGTAGAATGAAAAGTTTCCCGTTTGTAGTTGACCAGTTAGTCAGCGAGTTTTTGTGTACTACCTCCTTTGTAGCATTGCGTTCAATATGTACAGTGCATTACAGAGACCAAGTGTCTTGGTCATTGCGTTCGTCATCTCTCCCTGTCAAAGTCGCGACGTTAAATATGCGTGAAAGGTTGGCGTTAAATTATCTGTTGTCGTGGGCTACCCAGTTTAAAGAAGAGGCGGGGTCTGCTTTGTGGTACAAGCGCGTGGTCGGATGGTTGGAGTACAATGCGTCGATACGAATAATGCATAGATTTTTTATGAATCAAATGAACCAACACCTGAACAACATCGATTTATCAGAGTTGTCACAGCGTCGCAAGTTTTTATGGCAACGTTTGTGGCATCGTCATCCGCGACTATATAAGAGGAACAGGTTGTCACCAGATGAACCACCCGCAAAGCGCAGAAAGTGCGACGGTTGGTTTCAAAATAACCGAGTTGCACAGCTATGTTGCTGACAACGTTTTTGCTGTATTTTTCATGTCGGTTCCAACACAACCGCCAATGTTGACGATTACAAAGGCCACTGATACTGTGCATCGTTTGCAGTTATTGGAAAACGATTCGGAACTTGCATTAATTTGTCAAATGTTTTGCACTCGTTTAAACGATGACAAAAAACAAGTCAGTCAATATTTGGGGTCGTTTGCGGTAGACATGTCTCAATGCCGACCTCAGTCATATACGTTCACAGTGCGTGACGCGTCCAAAAGACCAGTATTAAACACTGGTCAAATATCTACGGAGTTTATCCATGCGTTGTTTGCACCTTCCGAGAGCCAGTTGAACGTGCATGCCGTGCAAGGAGAAGCACCGCACTTACTTGCAAATGCAAGTGAAGCAAATCTGACTTGGATACAAGGATTTGGAAAAAACGGACTGCCTGGCATTGTTGATGGGTTGAAAATGGTCCATTCCCCCTACTACACTAACCATTTGGGTACAACAATGCCTTCTGGTGCATTCTGTATGATTCCTACCCGTTGCCATAAAGAGGCTGCATTGATTTCACACCGGGAACGGTTACAAATTGCACTGGCTCGGAATGTCATGTCGGAACATGATTTTATGGACATTGTTGCAAACATGTTGTTGTCGGGTACAGTCAAATCACGCCATATACGATGTCTGGTAGTCATTGCAGATGCGGTAACGATGCATGCCCAGATGGACATTAATTATACACCCGATGTACAACTCACACCAACACCGGTCGGAACAGAGCGCTGGGAAATTCCACGAGAACCCACTGCTGATGGTCACACTTCTTTTACGGGCGACTGTGAAGATTTCGCACGAGAAGTATATCAACAGTGCAAAGAAATTTTAGAATGGGTACGACCAGCCACTACTGACATATTATCTACCATGTCGGCGGTGTTGCATTTGTATGTCCCTACCATAGAACAGGGCGCTGTTGATTCCAATGCCCATAGCAAGTACATTACATACGATGCTCCCTACCGCAACCACATTTGGGCAGCTTTGCACCCGCGCGATGCTTGGCGCACAAAGTTATTGGCGCACGACTGTTCGATGGCCAAGCTGTACCAAAAATGGCCAATGGTAGAGTGCGAACCCAAACTGCCAATACTGCATTTGGAAGGTACGGGACAAGTGTATCCGGTTGTCACAACTGTTAAACCGGGATACATTGTCAAAATGCACCGTTTTATTCAGCAGTTGGACTGTCCACAATTGGTAACGGCTTCGACCCCAGACATGTCGTTGCAATGCGACAAATCTTCGTCTTTCTACAAATATGCAATTGCGTGCATGACCGACATCTTTGCTGAACAAGGGTTTCTAGATTTTACATATATCACAGACAACAAGTACGGTTGTCCCATTTATGATTGGGCACGAGGAAAATATAAATTTGTACCATCCACAAAACATTCGGACAAAACCATGTCAATTATAAAACACATGATTAAATTAGAAAGGCCCATATTTCCAATCACCGAAACGTCCACAATTCAAAAAAAACCAAAAATGGACAACGGATACCATGTACGGTTCGGCAAAAAAACTCCCTTTGACAATATTCCAACAAATGCTTCAGTTGGAGAATATGTAGTAGGCGATAAAAAATGGTATGAAATTTATTTTCACATTGCTCGGAATCTACAAGAAACAGATTAATTTATTGATTTTACTTTGTAAATATAATTATACCCAATGGACAAATAAACTGTTGTTTGTCAAACCAAAACACCACTTCGCGATTTGCAACCGGAAATTCACCATTTTCATCGTCGATTTCATCCTCTAAAAAAGTACCACCACAAATGCCCTTGGAGGTAGCAGTTCCCCGAATACCACTACCTGCTTTAATTATATCACCGGTTGCATCGTACGTATACTCGGACGGTACCACTGCCCCGACACAGACCAACATAGCGCCAAAATTGTTACAATCATATTTCATGTAGGTCAGATTTGATATCGCCTTGCCCATGCAGTAGTCGGCGTAAGGATACACAGACATGTAAGAACCGGTACCACACATTGCACCATTTGCCGCACTCAGATTTTGAAAACCAGTGGCAGAGATGCCAGCTACTCCTTCCATGGTGCCGGAATGAAATAAAACAGAACACTTTAATTCCTTTTTAAACGATTTTTCTTGATTTTTCACAATGTTCATAAAATGTGCAAAACGCAACTTGGCACTGTCAAACGAGTAATAGTCCACTATATCTTTATTTACTGAAAGTTTAGGCAAAGGTCTCCATTTGAAATATTTCAGTAGGTCGTCGGAAGAAGAATAGTCAGCAGGAGGAAGACCATGAAGCACAGGATTATTGTTGTAACAGTCTTCGCCAAGCCAGTGTCCACCTAGTCCATGGTAACCCAATTGTGTGGGCCAATTGTCACTGTGTCGATGGAATTCAGACCGACGCGTGACGTTAGAAATTACTCTGCGTGCTACCATAGGCTTGGCCGTGTGCACTACTGGGGGGAGAGGCAAGGCCGAATTGTCCACAATGCGAATGTCGCGTTCAAAGTCAGTGGCGGTGTTTTTTTGTTTCATGGTCTTGAAATTATACATATATTTAGGCGGGGTAGGATGGTTGCCCTGAGTAGCGGACACTGTTTTCTCAAATATCGTTTTACCCATGAGAAATTGTTTGGTCATCTCGACATGCTGGTCCGAATTCATATTGGCCCATTCAATAGACCCGTGACTCGCATTATTGTCATACTGCCAGTGGAAATCACTCAATGTCTTTTGCTTCAACGGTCTCGATTCGGAAGCATAAGCAATAATCATTTTTTGTCCAGCTGAAAAATCAGACCAGCCAAACTGAGGTGGGAGGATTTGCTTATGAATATGTGGATATGTATCGGACAAACTGCCAACGGAAAGTATCTTCTCTGGTATTCCACGTTTGTTAACATACTCTAAAACCCAGTTTGTCGCAACATAGACTCTGTAATTCAAATTCTCATGCCTCCACCATCTGTATCCATTTTTCATGCTTGGCATCAAATTATATCTACCGGCAAATGGAGACATACCACTACCTTTGCGAGGGGAAGATGTTGACAATATCCACAACGAACTCTCGTTTATTTTAACAACTGACATCATTATTTGAGCCATAATATTATTGACATCAATAGTGGCAAGACCGTAATCAGATAATATTTTCACGTAATCTGCTGCGGTTTTTTTTTCATCTATATTCAACGGTACTAGTCGGAGACACTTTTGCAATTTAACCAACGATGCAACACGAGAGGGGAGCACTCCGGTTACTGCTGTACTGCTGCTACTGCTGCTACTACTGCTGCTGCTACTACTGCTGCTACTGCTGCTGCTGCTACTACTGCTGCTGCTGCTGGGCCTGGGCCTTTTGTCAAGGATTGTGCTAATATTGGCATTTGTAATGTCCCCATTTCTTATCCTATTCACCAAATACGGCGTCAAGTTCACCGGTCCCGCTTTGGCCAGCTGAGAAAGATAAACCAGTGCTTCTCTACGAGTTGGTGCATCGTTAAACTTAAATCGTGAACGTGGTAACTGTCTCCCCAATAGTTCATACTGTTTTTTTGTAAATGTTGACCTCTTCTTCCCTGGGGGTTTGCTGCTGCTGCTGGCACTGCTGCTGGAACTGCTGCTGGAACTGCTGCTGCTGGAACTGCTGCTGCGTTTGCTGCTGCTGCTGCTGGCACTGCTGGCACTGTTGCTGCTGGGGTCTGGCGAATGTGGAGGGTAAGTGGGCGAATGTGGACTGTGAGGAGTATAAGCGGGCGAATATGGAGTATAGGCGGGTGAATGTGGTGTATAGATGGACGGACTGTGAGGAGGTGAATGTGGACGATTTTTGGACGGGGTTCCCTGTGGAGTTCCAATGGAAATAGAGATGCGACCACTGCTGTTGGTGGGTGTCCTTTTGTTAAGGGCGGTTTTGATATTGGCAATTGTAATTTGTGGGAATT
>Ga0114995_10002485_pt1 | contig 12765 bp, 11 predicted proteins | sample ArcticOcean_MG_C_11_FD_87038 | JGI IMG/M metagenome (GOLD analysis project Ga0114995, IMG submission 87038) | Marine microbial communities from western Arctic Ocean - ArcticOcean_MG_CB2_154 | ecosystem: Environmental > Aquatic > Marine > Oceanic | place: Arctic Ocean: Canada Basin | collected... | reverse complement strand
CTGAGGCAGCCTTAGCTGAGGCAGCCTCAGCTGCCGGCGCCCCGGAGTCGAGCGCTTTTTTCGCCTCTTCCATTGATAGAAAGCTTTTGTGCTTAGCGCCCGGGTGCCCGGCGACAAGAGGTTGCACCACTGCCCAGTCGGTGAACACACCTGTTTGCTTGCCGACCCACACGACATAAAACTTTTTCTTGGCCACAGCTCTAATCCTTAATAATATTTTCAAAGGTCAGTTCAACTGCACTGGTCTGTCTGATCAACTGCCCTTTGAGACAAGCATTATCTGTCCCATCGTCAACACACGATCAATCAATGTTAATAGCCCGCTGTCAACATCCAGTGAGTCATCTGCCAAACTGACAGTAGCTCGTTAGTCGTTTTCCAAATAACAAGATGTCGACAGGGTAACTACATCGGACCAGAGGATTCTATCCTGATGCCTTAAGCAGCAGATCTTGCCTACACCAGGAAACGCCTACTCGTTTTTCATGCCTGAAGAAAGGTCGGGCCAGGCGATTTTCAGGTATTGAAACATCGACCATAGGGTCAGTGCTGCAGAGATATACAACAGTACATAGCCTGCAATAACCGGCAGACTTTGTTCGGGGCCAGCACCCAGCAAGACAATAATGGCAATCATTTGGAACACGGTTTTGATCTTCCCAAGAAACGAAACCGCCACACTTCGACGCTCGCTATAGTAAGCCATCCATTCCCGCAGAGCAGAAACCACTATCTCTCGACCAACGATGACCAGGGCAGGTACGGCGAGTATCGCACTAGCGTGGACTTCCACCAGCAATACCAGCGACGTAGCGACGATAAGTTTGTCAGCCACCGGATCTAGAAATGCACCAAAAGGCGTCATCTGGCCCATCTTCCGTGCCAGGTATCCATCCAGCCAGTCAGTAATTGCAGCCACAGTAAACACGATCGCCGACGCAAGGTAGCGCCAGTCGAGCGGTGCCGTGTAGAACACAACAACCAAAACAGGAATCAATAGAATTCGCAGTCCGGTAATCAGATTGGGTATATTGATTCGATTCACGGTTGGTATCTTTATGCAGTGGCCTTAGTTTACTGGTTGTGGAGCGTCGCATAAATATGTTCTGCGAGTATTCGGCTAATTCCTTCAACTTTAGCGAGTTCCTCTAGACTGGCACTCGTGACCTGGGCAGTGCCACCAAAATGTCGTAACAACGCCCTCCGCCGCTTGGGACCAACGCCGTCAATTCCCTCGAGCACTGACTCAGTTCGTTTTTTGCCGCGGCGATTTCTATGGGCCGTGATCGCAAACCGGTGGCTTTCGTCCCGGATATGCTGAATAAGATGCAACCCTGGATTATCCTGCGCCAGATTAAACTCTGGTCCCCCAGACAAAATAAGAGACTCCAGCCCGGCTTTTCTCGTGGGGCCTTTTGCAATACCTACCAGCGTCACGCCTTCAATCTGGAGTTCCTCGAAAATCTTTTCGGCTTCACTTAGCTGCCCTTTACCACCATCTATAAATAGAATGTCCGGCAGTAAGCCTTCGCCCTTCTTGATGCGTGTGTAGCGTCTACTCAGCGCCTGCGACATCGCCGCATAATCATCGCCAGGGGTAATTCCATCAATATTGAAACGTCGGTAATCGGACTTCAGCGGCCCATTCTGGTCAAACACGACACAAGACGCGACCGTTGCTTCGCCTGAAGTGTGACTGATATCAAAGCATTCAAGACGGCCGGGCATTTCATCCAGTGACAAAGCTTCCTGCAACGACCGGAATCGCTGCTGCAGGTTATTACGACTGGCCATGTGAGTCCCCAGGCTTTGCTCTGCGTTAGTCATCGCAAGGTCAACCCAGCGTTTTCGATGGCTCCTGACATTATCCGAGATCATGACCTTTCGCCCTGAATGGCTGGTCAGCGCCTCTTCCAGTACAAACTTATCCTCAATTCTGGCGTTCACTACCACTTCCGGTGGCGTCTCCCTGCCCCCGCTGCCACTTAGGTAGAACTGCGGCAGAAATGCCGCTAACACTTCTGATTCGTTTTCATCCAGCCTTGTTTTGGGGAAAAAAGTCTTGTTACCGAGCATTCTTCCGCCGCGGATGAACATCACAAGGACACACACACCACCCGGATTGATGACCACCGCGTGCACATCAATGTCCCCTTGGTTTCCAACAACATACTGTTGTTCCTGGATCTTACGAAGATGGCCAACCTGGTCCCGATAGTGCGCGGCCTTCTCAAACTCTAATTTGTCAGACGCGGCTTCCATTTTGTTCGCGTAATCTTGCATGACCGCATTGTTTTTGCCCTCTAAGAACATTGCCGCATGCTGCACATCATCCGCATAGTCCTGGGTTGAGACCAGATCACAACAGGGGCCCGAACACCTTTTTATCTGGTACTGCAGGCAGGGTCGCGCCCTGTTTTTGAAAAAAACGTCTTCGCACTGCCGAACCTGGAACACCTTCTGCAAAATATTAAGCGAATCACGGACACTGTGAGCGCTGGGGAACGGACCGAAATAGCGGCCTTTCTTTTTCTGCGCGCCGCGATGAAACGCGAGTCTTGGATATTCGTCATCGGTGGTCAGTAATATATAGGGGTAGGACTTGTCGTCACGAAAAACAATGTTGTACGGAGGTTTGTATTCCTTGATCAGCGACTGCTCAAGCAGCAGCGCTTCTGTTTCACTACCAGTAACCGTCGTTTCCACATTCTGGATTCTGGATACCAGCGCCATGGTTTTCGAATCCAGGGCATTGGAACGGAAATAGCTCGACACACGATTCTTAAGGTTCTTTGCCTTACCGACGTAAAGAATGCTTTCTTCTTGATCGAACATTCTATAGACGCCCGGCCTGGACGGAAGGCGCTTGATGAAAGCCGCAGAGTCGAAGGGTGAAATGTCGAGTGGTGTCATGGGTACGCCATGTTACCGGCCACGGCCACTACGTCCAGAAACATCTGGTAAGTCAGGCGGCCCGTCTGGGTGTTGTATCGACTGCAGTGATAGGAATCAACCAGCGTCACGCCATTTATCGAATGGACCGCGCCATGGGAAAATGGGTAATCCGACTGCTTACCCCCCAGGGCGCTGATCGTTGCCCTATGCGCAACCCCACCTAACAGGAGCAGAACCGGGTTCGCGTTTAGTTGATGTTCCCCAATTTCCTGAATAAGGAATCGACTACAGTTTTGAACCTCCCTGGACGACGGAAGGTTTTTTATCGGCAGACATTTTACAGCATTGGTGATCTTTACCCGTCCCATCAACTTTGTTGCTTTAAGTACTTCGCCCAGCAGGTTTCCCGACGAGTCACCAACAAAAGGAACACCGGACCTATTAGCGCCGTGCATGCCCGGCGCCAGGCCTATAATCATCAGCGAACATGAATCAGTTCCTGAGCCAGGCACAGGATTGTTCCAGTACTCGGGATGGCTGTCCCTTAGGCGTTTTAATTGATTACTCAGGCGACGGCACTTCCGGCATGCAAGAAGTTGACGGTTTTCTGATGCTTCAATTATGTCTGCAGTTTTCACCCCGCTATTATAAACCTGCGAGCGTCACGCTGCGAGCGTCACGCTGCGAGCGTCACGCTGTGAGAGTCACGCTGTGAGAGTCACGCTGCGAGAGTCACGCTGCGACTTCCGCGTCAATAATCCGATATTTGATCGCCAGCCGGGTCAGGCCAACATCATTTTTGAGGTCCAGCTTCTCGAACACACGATAACGATAACTATTAACCGTCTTGGGACTTAAGGATAACTTTTCAGAGATATCCTGAGCATTGGTTCCCATGATGACCATCAGCGTAATTTGCATTTCACGCGTGCTGAGTTGGTCAAACGGAGATGTGTCCGCGTCAGAGAAAGGGCGAAGTGCACGTTGTTGAGCAATTTCGGCGCAGATGTATCGCTGCCCGGCATGCACCTTACGAATCGCCAACAGCATTTCCTTAATGCCAGCGCCTTTAGTGAGATAGCCCGCGGCACCGACATTCAACAGTTTCGAGGGGTAGGGTTCATCTTCGTAAACGGTGACAACCAGAACCTTGACCTCTGGGTGCGCCCGCAGACACCTGCGGGTAGCTTCAAGCCCACCAATTCCAGGCATTTGGATATCCATCAAGACGACATCAGGTTTTAACTCCCTGACAAGCTCCACGGCTTCTTCGCCACTGCCAGCATCAGCAATAACTTTTATTCCCGGTTCGTCCTCCAGCAAACGTCGAGTGCCTGTTCGCACCAGTTGATGGTCATCTACGATAATAATTCGAATCACTTCGTTCTCCTTCCTGCGGCTTAGTCACCAAAGATAGACCTGATACACCGAGAAAGGAAGCCGGCAAACGCCGACTCCAATTGAGGGAAAACGCTGTGTTTTATGTAGGAAAAGGCTTACTTTCCTGTATTCCTAATTAGAAAAAGCCTGCAAGCCAGTCTGGGCGCGACCCAGGATCAAGGCATGAATATCGTGTGTGCCTTCATAGGTGTTGACAGTTTCCAGGTTCATCAGGTGACGGATCACATGGTACTCGTCCGATATCCCGTTGCCGCCGTGCATATCCCTTGACATCCGAGCGATATCCAACGCCTTGCCGCAGTTATTACGTTTCATCATGGAGATGTTCTCAACCGGACATTCGTCATTGTCCATCATGCGACCGATTCGAAGTGCACCCTGCAAACCCAGGGTAATTTCAGTTTGCATATCAGCCAGCTTCTTCTGGATCAATTGGTTAGCGGCCAACGGCCTGCCAAACTGTTTACGGTCCAGGGTGTAAGTACGGGCAGCATGCCAGCAATATTCTGCAGCCCCCATAGTGCCCCACGCAATACCGAACCGTGCTTTGTTAAGGCAGCCAAACGGTCCACCAAGCCCCTTGGCGTTCGGCAGCAGGTTCTCTTCGGGTATCTCAACATCACTTAGCACAATCTCACCGGTCACCGACGCGCGTAAGCTAAACTTACCCTCAATTTTAGGCGTCTCAAACCCAGGGGTTCCTCTCTCGACAATGAATCCTCTGATTTCACCGTCCAGCTTTGCCCAGACCACCGCAAGGTCAGCAATTGGCGAGTTGGTGATCCACATTTTTGCGCCATTCAGAAGATATCCACCGGCTGTCTTTTCTGCTCGGGTAATCATGCTGCCAGGATCAGAACCGTGATCAGGTTCCGTCAGCCCAAAACAGCCAACCCATTCGCCGGTTGCGAGTTTCGGCAGATATTTCTCTCGCTGCTCTTCTGTACCGTAGGCGTATATTGGGTGCATTACTAACGAAGATTGAACGCTCATGGCAGACCGGTACCCTGAATCCACTCGTTCGACTTCCCTGGCAACCAGACCGTAGGAAACGTAGTTAACGTTCGAACAGCCGTACTTTTCTGGCAAGGTTGGGCCAAGAAGGCCAAGAGAACCCATTTCAGTCATGATTTCACGATGAAAATGTTCATCACGGTAGGCTTGGCGAACACGCGTCAGAAGCTTATCTTTCGCATAGCTTCTAGCGGTGTCTCTAATCATTCGCTCATCATCCGAGAGCTGATCGTCCATACAAAATGGGTCTTCCCAGTTAAAACTTGCCATAGTTACCTCAGTTTATTTTTGATCCAGCGCTGCAGGATTGGCATCTTTATTAAAGCCGCGGGCATTATATAGATTCAGACTGCCAGAAGCATGAGTTAGCGTAAATCAGTTCATGGGAACCCTCTTTCGACCATGAAATCAATAACTTACCCTCTACTCTATTTTCGATATGTATGCGGCTTACAGCTGTTTACGTCAATTAACAGCAGGCATCGCTAACGTTATTAATGCCCGTGAACTCAATGACGTCGCCAAGGGCGCATTTTTACCTGCCTCATGTGTCATTTTATTATCACAATTTACCTGAATGTCAGGCTTTACCCGATTCTGGATACCACAAAAAAGTTCTAAGTCACGTGATTCAAAGCGATAGTTAGCCCCCTGAAAAAACACTGATTTACGACACTGGTTTACGACGCTGGTTTACAACTTGGGGTTATGGACAGGCTTACGACACCGGCTTAAACATCGACAACGAACAGATCAAACACGCAAACTTGAACAAAGGCTTAAATCTGGCCTGCAACCAACACGTGCTTTTAACCCGGAAGAACAGCATTACTTCCCTCAGCTAAAAGCAACATAACGCCAACACAGATCACCGCGGCTTGCTTTTTTTGCGCATTGGGTTCACGAGATAGGGTATGAATTTTGAACCTGAGAACTATACAGAAGCACCCAGACAACATATCCTCGAAAGGATCGGTGCGGGTGCTGTAGTGAAGAGATCTTCGCAAGCCAAAAAAGGGTGCAAATAAGACGCTAGAACTAGCGTCAGAACCGCTCGGGCACAGACAAATCCGGGCAAAGGTAGGTCCGGGAAACAACCTAAGAGGTAGTCACTAGGCCATATGAAGGGGTACTCGACACAAAATGTGGCGGAACTGCTAGAACTGTCCCCGAAAATCATTCGGGAAGTTGCTCGAGCAGGGGTTTTAGAGCCCACCAGAACCGCAGGGAATCACTATCGCTTCGACTTTCAGGACATTATCGTATTGCGCACCGCGAAAGAACTTCTGCAAGCCGGGGTTCGTCGGGCAGAAATTAACCACGCCCTTGTTAACCTGAAGTCCAAATTACCTTCAAACCGCTCCCTAACGTCGTTAAGAATCGCAGGTGATGGTGGCGCTGTCGTGATTCGTGAGGCTGATCAAGTCTATGATGCCGCGACGGGACAGATACACTTCAATTTTGCCGTCGCAGACCTTGCAGGAACAGTTGCACCACTCGCCCGACAGGCAGCGGAAGAAGCGCAAGCCAGTGATCAACTTTCCTCTGATGACTGGTTCGACCTTGGCGTTGACCTAGAGGCAGTGTCGCCATTGGACGCCCCTGCCGCTTACCTTCGAGCCCTTGAATTAGACCCCTACCATGCTGACGCGCACGTCAACGTGGGACGATTGCTACAGGAAGCCGGTGAACACGAATCTGCCGAGGAACACTACAAGCATGCACTTGAGGTTGAACCCGACAATGTCCTTGCCGCCTTTAACCTTGGGACACTGTTCGAAGATATGGGCAAGATCCAGGACGCGATCAGCGCTTACAAACGCGCCGCTAACCTGGCAGACGCCCACTACAACCTGTCTCGGCTGTATGAACTGGTTGGGGAGCATGCCGAAGCGCTAAAACACCTGAAAACCTACCGACGACTTATAGAGCCAGGCTAATGAATAACCGGGTTAACATCTTGAAGCGCTGACCTCACCAGCCGATAACCAAGGATAACAAGCCTACCCTCAAGGCGATTAACACCATCAATTGAATAGTCGAAGCGGTACTCGCGCCAAACCCTCCACTGGTCATTTTTGTCGCGACTAAACGACAGCCTTGTTCGCTGAACGGTCTGGTCAAGGAGCTGTGCGCTCTCTTTTTCGCATTCCCTGCGAGCATATTTCACGGCATATGTTTTCGATTGCATCGAGTTGTGCCAGTAAAGGGCAACCACCACGAGCACGACAATAAAGAGTAACGATTCCATAAGTTCACACTAATGCAGATCATGTCTTAACAACAAGCGATGAATCGAGTATATTGCGCAACTTCTGGAGAGGTGGTCGAGTGGCCGAAGGCGCTGGTCTTGAAAACCAGAGATGGGAAACTATCCGTGGGTTCGAATCCCACCCTCTCCGCCAATAACGCCATACAGGCCATTAGAATCAATAGGGTAGGGTTGAAAGAGGGGATTTACACTACCATTTACACTACCAACTGTTTTCGCACTAGTATTACTTAGCCGAGTAGACCTAAACATAAGCGTCACAACTTGGACAACCCAACTTCGGTACCATGAAGAAACCCCTGCCCTCTTCTTCTCTGACACAATACTTTTGCAGACCTGGGGCCTTCGCGACCAACTCGCCATTCAGGCCGGCAGTGGTTCTTCGTTCAGCGAAACCGGCGCGCAACACATCGAAGAAACCGACAATAAAGACCGCCACTGAAACCTGTCTGCCCGCTGTGCGGCGGCACGCTGCGGGTGATCGCAGATGTCACCGACCCGGAAGCGATCCGGAAGCGATCCGGACCATTCTGGCGCATCTGAGGCAACGCGCGCCCCCTGATGCTGTGCGGCGGCAAAGGCAAGGGCCGCAAAACGATCTCTTTGCCGCTAGCTGATGGTTGAAACCACGCCAGCGCATTTCTCCCTACGCCAACAGAAAAGCACATTGGCTAATCGGACATCACCAGGTCAGCCGATAACCACAAACCCTGGTTACGTTTAACCACTGTAGTCATGCGGCTATACTGTTCGATAAACAAACAGGCACCCAATGTGATTCGATACTCAGACTTTTGATCGAAAAGCCCTGTTTTAGTTCCTATCCTCTGGCATTACCTAAATCCAAACCCGCCCACCCCATGATATATCCATGAGCGCTCGTTCACGGATATAACCAAAATCGAACTACTTTTTGGGAATATTTCGCAGGGTGGTATCGTTTCAACTCACTTTCAATCCACGTGGGGCACAAAATGATGAAGCTATCGGTAAGTTTCATAAAATCAATTATTCTCTCAATATTCTTCAGCATCTCCACAGTTTCGTTTGCGGACGTGGCGGAAGTTTATCAATGGAAAGCTCATCCAGGAAAAGCACAAGATATGTTAGTGAGCATGTCGAAAGCTGCAAAAATTAGCGCTTCTGATGGCGGACAAGTGTCTATTGATGCACACAACATAGGATCTACACAATTAATTAACTATATTGTTAGATGGGACAACGCAAAAGATTATGCAAAAAGCAAAGACATGCAAAGGACATCTAAGGCATGGGTAGATTTTTGGGCTGAATCAAACGCCAATCCCGCCGGCGAACTTGTGGCTAGCTTCAGTGCTAACAATCTAGACGGAACTAGAAAAGCATCTGATTTCAAAGGGTCCTATGTTTACTCCTTAGCAATTTGGAAGGTTAATCCAGGTAAAGATTTAGCCCTAATAGAAAGATTCTTAGAGGCTAAATCTATTTTAGAAACTGCAGGTGCAAGGGTAGAGATTTATGCAGGGGGCTGGGGCGCTCCAGGGGAGTATCACTATGTGCTTATGCACGATAACTGGACTGCATTAGAAGCAAGCTTCTCGAAATTAGGGCCAGGTAGTGAATGGGCAAAATTAATGCAAAGAAGAGCGATCGAAGAAGGCGTTGCGGAACAAATTGGTTATATTACGGCTCAGACGATGAATTGAGACAAAGTTAACAAAGGCCCATAAGGGCCTTTGTTAGTTGTTGCCGAATAAACTACTGAAGCACACAAGATAGCAAATCGATTCGGCATTTTGACAGGCAAGGTCAGGAGTTTATTGAATTGCCGGGTGTGCTACAGCGTCCTTTCATAGGTGGCTTTGATCTTGATCTCGTCATGACTGCAGTGGATGCAATTAGGACCTTTCCTCGGTCTCGCATAAACCTGGATATCGTCTTGGAGAACGACCCGTTCGACCTCGAACTAAGATATGCCTAAATTTGTACCTGCGTGGGACATCGGTGTTACCTCCACTAAATGATCTTCGCAAAATCAGTTTAATAAAGGCCGGCGTCCCTCCGTTAATGATGTAGAGCCATAACGTGATATCGATGCCATTTGGGAGCGGACGCCTAAAAAGTTGACACAGGGTTCTCGAAGGCAGGCTGGGACGCGTCAGCGGCGCTAATTCTTCACATCCCCGAAGACCCCGCGTCGCGCCTGAACGGATGAGTTGAGCAGCGGATGGCGCCGCCGTATCCCGCGTGGTTCTTGTACATGACAGGGTAGACATTGATTCCTCTCATTTCGAGCTGCCCTTGCACATCAGCGAATTTGCCATCCACTTTCACGGGCTGACCAGGTATGGTGCACTTGCTCGAAAACTTGAATGGCGGCAAGGCTGTGTCGACACAGACCTTCTCCTCTTGCTGGCCACACGCATCCCAAGGGTTGAGGGGGTCGTTACCGCAGCTGTAGTTCTCACAACATGGGTCTTCGTAAGCCGCGTTATGCGCCACGATAATATTGCGCTCGTCAAGTGGCAGGCCGTTCACTGCCATCTTCATCGCGGCGAGTTCGTCGACTTTGATCAAATCCCAGCCTTTCAAGGGCCCGTTTTCCAACGCAGCAAAATCTGAGAAGCCAGCGGGGGCGACGATGGCCAGTCCAGGACGAGGGACAGACATGACGATGTCTAAATGCAGAATGTTCTTGGGAAGTGGCACACAAATCACTGTCTGGGTGAAGCCCAAGCTGTGAATCGTATCCCTGAACCACTCGCAACCCAACTGTGTCGAACCCATTACTTTGTTTGCGCTGTGTCCAATCAAAATGGTGTCTCCCATGAGCATGAAATCGCCACCCTCGAGCACCGTATAGTCGCTCTTGCGATATGTGGGAGTGGACTGTTTGGACCAGTCACGATTTGGCATTGAGACGCGAGCGACATTTGTACCCGCAAGCTGCGAGTCTAGGAGACCATTGTAAAGTAGCTGCTCGCCCCTTCTGCTTGGAGACCCGGGCTCGAGCATGATCAACACATTGCCAATAACCTGCACAATGTCGCGCGAAAAGATGTCCATGGTTCCCTGCAACTCTTGGTTCTGTGCTCCATAATTTTCGGCCATCTTTAAGGGATCTGTCGAGTCGGGACGCCAGACTTTGATCGTCGAGCCGTCTGCATGCTTAAAATTCTGAAGAATTTCCAGCAAGGCATTCGTCTCTTGTTCGGTATCTTCAAAGCTAGCGCAAGGGTTGTAGCAACTAGCGCAAAATGCATCTTCTTTGTTGTCTTCGCTGTCGCAATACAGTTGGCTCTTTGTACCGCAAGAGACGGCTGTGGGATCAGCCCATTGCCCGTGCCAGTTGGCTTGGTTCCCTGGCTTGGTGCACGCAAACGTGTGGCTCCATTCATCCTTCGGAAAGATAGACATCGCCTCGGAGCTCCAGCCCATTGGTTCATCCGCCGTTCCGGACAAAAGCGAGTTACCCATTTGGAATCGGCTCCTCCCTAGGATGACTTCTTTCAATGGCCCCCATTCGGTGCTCACATAAAGTCTATCAAGGCTGCTGACCGCAACGAGATCGTCATCTGTTGGCGCGGCCTGATTCGTCGCAGCATACGACGCAGAGCCCGAAGAGAGAAAGGTTGAGAAAAGTAGCGCCGCATAAGTAGAAAGCTTTAGCAAAAGTGTTCTCCTGATTCGCGTAATAAAATCTGATCACAAAGCGTTCTTAACAGTTCTATGGACCTAATGTCAATGGGGGGTAGGACATTCAATCTGCATTCCGGCATAACCCTAGGGTGGACGGCGAGGACTTCCCAACGCCCAGACTACTATTCTGGCGCATCTGACGCCACGCGCGCGGCCTGATGCTGTCCACTGGCAAAAGCCGGGACTTGGCCGCAAAACGATCTCTTTGCCGCTATCTGATGGTTGAAACCACGACAGCGCATCTCTCCCTACGACAACAGAAAAGCACGTTGGCTATAATCGCTCATCATCAGGGCAGCCAATCATCACAAACCCTGGTGACGTTTATCCACTACTCGTCAGACCGCTACACGCTTTCATCAAACAAGCAGGCAACCGATCTAATTCGATACTTAGACTTTCGATCAAAAAGCCCTGTTATAATTCCTATCCTCCCAATCCCCGGCTCAGGCAACCAATGATTCTTTAGTCCAGCGACGATGGCTCGGCCCTTGCGGTCCGCGAAGTTCACCGGCATGTTCTGAATACACAGAGGCGGTATATAGATCACCATGTTGGTCCATCGCCATTTGGTGAATATAGATCGCGATTTTTTCTACACGGCTAACCACCTTTCCTGTTTCCTCGTCTAGAATTGCGAGGTCACTAATGTATTGCGGTTAGTAAGGATAAACACCCTTTTTCAACATTCAGAATAGTATCACCATCCCTGGGAGTTGCTCGTAATCCCCTCTATCCTCGGTTTCTTTCACGAGCGGAATGAATTGGGCATCAGAAATTCGGCGATTTGACTCTAGCCCCCTGTGTCAGGCTAGTTGTCACCCTCATTAAATCATCATTTATAGAGCAGAGGGCGAGAGAGGAATGAGTGACACGATATTCACCAGAGAGAAAAGAAGCCGTATTGAAAAAGCTGTTGCCCCCGCACAGCTTGACTGTCAGTGAGGTGGCAAGCCGAGAAGGCATCTCGGTAGGATCTCTATATAATTGGCGCAGTCAAGCTAGAGCAGAGGGAAAGCCGGTGCCAGGTCCGAATAAAACATCAGATGAATGGTCTGGTGAAGCGAAGTTCGCCGTTGTTGTCGAGACTGCAGTGTTGAGTGAGGCCGAACTCAGTCAGTACTGCCGTGAGAAAGGGCTCTATCCTGATCAAGTTAAAGGCTGGAAGCAGGATTGCCTTGAGGGCTTTAACTCAAACCCGGAACGTCAGCGCGAGACAGCGAAGCAATCGAGGGCAGATAAAAAGCAGATTCGTCAGCTGGAGAAAGAGCTATCTCGTAAAGAAAAAGCACTCGCGGAGGCAGCAGCGCTCCTGGTGTTGCGAAAAAAGCTCAAAGCCTTTTACGGGGAGGGTCAAGAGGACGACTGACCCCGCACTGTGAAAGGCAGGCATTGATTGTATTGATAAAAGAGGCCGTCACGGCGGGCAGTCGATTAGCATCTGCGTGTCAGGAGACGGAGATATGTTTACGAACTTATCGACGTTGGGTTAAGGCTGATGGCGT
>Ga0114995_10002483_pt1 | contig 12767 bp, 5 predicted proteins | sample ArcticOcean_MG_C_11_FD_87038 | JGI IMG/M metagenome (GOLD analysis project Ga0114995, IMG submission 87038) | Marine microbial communities from western Arctic Ocean - ArcticOcean_MG_CB2_154 | ecosystem: Environmental > Aquatic > Marine > Oceanic | place: Arctic Ocean: Canada Basin | collected... | reverse complement strand
TGATCATCATCATCGATCGATGATATTAAATAAACTGAAGGACACGGAAAAGAGAGCGCTTTTTTCTTCTTCTTGAGTGCACAAGAAGTTTAGGGTTTCAAGAGACAATAGAATAAAGAGGTTTGTGTTTAAAGTATACTGTTTGTTTAAACGAGATATCAACGATGCAGTGTATAGTAAAGGATGGATAGAGGAGTGAAGAGTTACGGTGTATTATTTAAGGCGTAAGATCAGCAAATATCGATGATACGTCAGGGTCAAACATTTAACAACTAGAAGAAGCGAGAAGTGTTTTGATTACACTGTTTTGCGTGATGCTAGATAATACGCACACACGCACACGCGCACGCGCACGCACACAAGCGCACACAAAGATACAGCGCGCTTCAAAGAAAGCGTTAAAGTTCGTGCGATGTACCGAGTCAAAGTTCGGTAAAATAATGATGTCTATTCATTTCCTACCAAAGCCGTCGCATGTTCCAGATAAATCGAGAGCGCTGACGATTTAAAAACTGAAAATTGCTCAAAGATTCATTTCGTTGCCACAACGATGAACATACGAAACTCGATTTAACTTTTATACGAAACGATCGATCTCGATTCCACGCGCAAACGGGTTTTCGATGCCCTGATTTTAAATCATAAATCAGATCACACACATGCGACATGTCTAAGTAGGGTGTCAAAAACAGATACAAAAAAAAGAAGTTTTATATCCGCGCATAATAAATGCGTCAACAATCGCGCTTTCTCGAGATCTTCACAAAATCGTTCGCATCGAAACCTGCGCTCGCCGCTTGGTCAATCGCAATCGGTTGCTTATTCGCGTTGGACTTTGCCGATTACGACCCTCGATCGAAGGAGAAGAAAAAGAAGAAGAAGAACATCAGTGAAGAGTTAGTGAGGAAATACGAAGAACATGGGAAACAGTTAATGGAACAAGCGCGGTATAGGGACTATTTATTGGAAGCAGAAAAGGAGAAAACGAAGAAGAGTAAGAGGAAGAACTGGTTTTGAAGGAAGAGTTTTGAGAGAGTAGAGCGGCGTGTTTTTGATATCGATTTTTGATATTAAGAATCGAGAGTACGAATTGATAAGAAGTGGTGGAACAAAAATGTCAACGCATCAGACGCCGAAAAGGAGGAGTTTGAAGCCTACGATTAAGAGAGTAATGAGAATAAGCGCGATATATTACGGCACGAAATCGAATAAGAAAAAGACGGCGAGGATGTTGTCTTTAGTCTGCGTCGCAGCGTGCGCCGCGACGACTGGATTATCGGTAATTTTCTCGTACGCGCAAAGAGATATGTCTACGGCGTTATCGAACAAAGATCAAGTTGGGTTTTATGATGCGATTAAGAGGTACGTTTTCGTCGTCTGCGTCGCTGCTCCGTTATTTGCTTTGTATGAATACGCGAAAGCGATGTCGGTATTGCATTGGAGGAAGTTCATGACCGAGAGAATGATCGAGATGTATTGCGAAAACGATAAATATTATTCCTTAAAGTTTAATACTGCTGTAACGACGACGGCGGCGGCGGAAACAACGACGCAAGAACAAGTTTTAGATAATCCCGATCAGCGAATTGGCGAAGACGTGAGAGGGTTCGTGAGTTCAACGACGACTTTGGCTCTTGCAATAGTGCACAACATCTTCTCCGGGTGCGCGTTTTTTGCCGTTCTCTATAGAATTTCACCAAAGCTTTTGATCTTTTGTTTCGCGTATTCACTTTCTGGGACGTACATTACTACGGCAGTTTTTGGTGGGAAGTTAATGCATTTACACTTTGTTTCTTTAACGAAAGAGGCGAATATGCGTTTCTTTCTCGTTCGTCTTCGCGAACACGCGGAATCAATCGCTTTATTCAGAGGTGCAAAGCGCGAATTAAAAACGTTATTGAACACGTTACAAAAAGTTATCGAAGTTCAAAAAGAAAAAATCGTTTGGAACATGAAATTAGACTTATTCACGAACGCGTACGAGTTTGCGACATTTTGCCTTCCGTATTTGATCATCGCGCCTTTGTTTTTTAAAGGCGAAGTAGAATTCGGCGTAGTGACGCAATCTTCATACGCGTTTCGAACGATACAAAACGCTTTGAACATCATCGTCAATCGTTTAGATCAATTAAGCGGTTTAGCCGCTGAAAGTGAACGCATAGAGCATTTTTTGATTTTATTAGAAAACAAAACTACTGATGCTACTGCTAGAGAAAAAATAATAGCGAGAAAAGTTCTCGACGACGAAAAGATCGCGGCGGATGTGATTTTGTCGTTAAAGAACGTTTCGATTTCGACGCCAAATAGTTATAATAATAATAATAATGGCCAACTCCTATGGTCCGATTTAAGTTTGAACATCGCTAGAAACCAAAGAGTTTTAATCACTGGGCCTTCGGGGTGTGGAAAATCCAGTTTCTTACGAGTGCTTTCGGGCATTTGGAACAACGGGACGGGCGAGATTTTCGTGCGCGCACAAAACGATTCGTTCTTCTTTATGCCACAAGTGCCGTATATGCCCGTTGGTTCTTTGCGCGCGCAGCTCACTTTTCCCGAAGGCGTCGTCATCGACGATAGCAGTGATGATGATAGGAGCACTGGCGGTTATAGTAATAGAAAGACGAAAATAATAAACGCAACAATCGAGGAAGAAAATGAACGATTGCAAAGTCTATTAGATGCCGTTGGACTCGGAGATTTATCGAAAAGAATGGGAGACACGTTTGATGACGAATCCATCGTGTGGGAGGACGTTCTTTCTCAAGGAGAGCAACAAAGAGTTGCGTTCGCTCGGCTTCTTTATCAGAAACCAAAGCCGTCGATTGTCTTCTTGGACGAAGCGACTTCGGCTTTAGATGAGGCGAGCGAACAAAAAATGTACGAATTGCTAGGCGATGATTATACAATCGTTTCAGTTGGACATCGAAGCTCGTTAATAAAGTTTCATACGCAAAAGCTTCGATTCGTGTTAAAAAATAACGACGGCAAGGGAAGCAAATCGTTCGAAGAAGCACACACGCATCGCGTTGGTAGATTCGTTTTAGAAAACATTTAAATTTCACCTAAATTTTTTATCTTCTCGTAATGTTTCTAGCTATCGTAAAATTCCTTAAATAATAACGAAGGATTGATTACTACCAATTCACTTTTTCGATAGAATAGGATTGACTTGTGACGCCTAAGCCTTCGGGGATATCGTGACCGAGCCTTACGTGTTCTAAAGCGCCAGCGAGTTTTTGAATATTCGCGTTTGTATCGAATTGTCTTTGACATAATTTGCTCAATTTTTCCATTTGCGCTTGAGCGTTTGCGTTCCCGGAAAATGCGGGTAAACAACAATCTAGTAAAGCGGAGGACCATTCAATCGATTGCTTGAGCGATGGAAAAACGCCTTTGTATTCCTTTGCGAAATCGAAATTGAGTTCAGCTGGTAAATCAAAATCTTCTGATTGCGTATTGTTATTATTATGATCGTCTCCCTTTTCGTTGTTGTTGTTGTTGTTTTCCTCCGAGTCGGGTTCGTTAGATGACGATGCGTTCGTATTGAACTCGCCTTTTAAGGAAACAACATGGAATTCGACCCAATCGACGATGAACTGCAAGAAATCTAAAGCGTCTTCGTTTGATAATCCTTTTAAAGTCTTTAAAGTATCTTCGCGATGGAACATAGTTCTCGCGGTGATCGTATGAAGCGGTTGCGCCCAGGGTTTGAAATTTTCAACAACAAACGACCAAATTCTGCAATCATCCAAGGCCGCTCTTAACTCGAGCTCTTCGTAAAACTGTTGCTTTTTTGAACCACTGCGACGTTGGTTATGCTTTGTGAGCTGTTTTTCACAAAGTTTAACCTTCTCGAGAGCGCAATTTTTATTCTTTTCGTAAAGCGCTTGAAAATCAACATTATAATTATTATTATTTTTATTCGTCGTCGTCGTCGTCGTCTTGGTCTTATTCTTCGCATTCATGCACGCGTCTACGATTATGCGCGCATCATCTGGATTTAACCACCAAGTGAATACGCACATATTAACCGCATCTATTAAACGGTCATCTTCTAACAGCTTTTCAATCAACCCTATGCTGCTCAACGCGCCTCCTAAGAGTAAACCTCTCGAAAACGCTTCTGATAAGTAATCCCATTTCTTAGTCGTCCAAGCGGCTTTGATCGCCGCGTCTACGCAATGAGGGGTAATGAACGCACCAGAACGTATATTATTCGAAGTTGGATCGTTCCACCCGTAATACACCGCGTTTTTTATTTCATCTTCTTTCTCTTCGCTATCGTCGGATTCGTACTCATCCGTACGATCGTCGTTATCGGAGCCGCCGCTTTCGTTATTATTGTTATTATTATTAGTCACATCCGCTCCAGCAGCAGTAACAGTGGCGCTATTCTTTGCTTTATGACCTTCGCGTTTTTGTTTGAGAGCTTCTTTTGTTTTACGCTCGCTTTCGTCTATCCATTTAATAGCTTCTTTCACGTGCTTATTCGCGAAAATCTCCAACGCTTTAATCATATTCTTTTCATTTCCAGATTCTAACATGACGATAAAATCTTCGGCTACCTTTTCTTGTTTACGCATCTCCTCTTGATCCCAAACTACATCGATGTCATTACACGCGCCTTCGAATGCTTTATCTTCTGGAATTTGTTTCCAAACAGGTATCGTAAGCGCTCTGCACTGAGCTTTCGTAGCCGCGTCAAAACCAGTTGAACTGAACGCGCGTTCGGCAGCTTTCGCTTTTTCGTTTGCAGCTTTCCCAACGATGTCTCTTTGTAAAGCGGCCATGCATACTCGCAAAGAAAGTTCCTCGAGTTCGAGACTTAAAGAGTAAATTCTATCGCTCAAAGACACGTATACGTTTCCACCGAATGCAGATAATGAAACAGTCTCGGTCGTTTCTGAATCAGGAACTTCGACAAAGCTATGGATGACGCCATACAGTTTATCGATGATTGCAATCGCAACGTTATTATTCTTGGAGGAAGATCCGTCGATTTTGATTTTAGCCGCGACTGCGTAATATCCGCCTCCAATACTAATGAAATCAATCGCGGATGTATCGTAATCATCTTCAGATTCTTTATTATTCGACGAAGTAGTAGTAGTATTAGTAGTTGTTGTTTTTCTCGTACTTTTCCTTTGTTGCGTCTGCTTCTTCGTTGTCGTTGTCGCAGCTGTTTCACAAAAAATTTGCAAGCCGTCAAAAAGTCGTTCTCGAACGATTTTCCCATCTAAGAAATCGTGCGAAGTCCATGCGCCGTTTGACCATAAACAACAAAAATGCTCGTCGTCGAACGATACTTTGATCACTTTATTCTTCTTTTCATCAACCATTGAAGACGGAGACGACGACGACTTATCGACTTCATCGGTTAACAAAATTCTCACCGGCTTCTTCCTTTGCACGCGTTCGAACATACTCAACCGTCTACTGGCCGCCGCGGCGATACCTCGTTGTTGTTGTTGTTGTTCTCCGTTCATCACAGTATCGTCACCATCGTCAGTATTATCATTTCCCATCACCATCATTTCCTTCACGCAATACCTAACAACTTCCCTCTTCACCACTACACCACTACTATCATCATAAAACGCTACGGCTACGACGATATCCTCGGTCTCCGCGTTCCCCGAAACCGCCTCGATCTCTTTCCTCAAATCATCATCGCTCGCGCGATCATCATCATCATCATCATCATAAAGCTCCAAAATCCCACAAACCGTACCTTCTTCATCGATAACTCTCACGCGCCCTCGATCATCCACGCACAGGCACGTCCTTGCCGTCGTCGCTCGCACGTACAGCACGGCCCTCGAATCCTCCAAAAAATGTTCCCCACCTCTCGCGGCTTCTTCCACTGAATCGGTCGATCCTCGATCATCCTTGAACGTGATCACGATTTGTTTCTTTTGTTTCCTGTCGATCATTGCCGCGTAGAACGTCCCAGATTCTTGCGAGTAAACCGTTTTATGATTAAACTCACGTTTTTCTTTGTTCTCTTGCCGCCACGTTTTAACACATTTCGCTCGTTGATCTTCCGGAAAGTTTTCCGTATCGCAGTCTAAGGAGTAGATCAAGACGCCGTCGTTGATACAGGTGACGACTAAAGTGCGATTAGGGCCTTCGGAGATCCCGATGATTTCCGCTTTTGGGCCTATTTGCACGATTTTGTTCATTTATTTATGCTCTGTTGATATTTCGTTTACTTTAATGTTTTATGATGATGAGTTTTTGTATCCGGTTTTGGTTTTGGTTTTTCTGAATATATTTAGGGTTTCAGTGGAAACAGAATATATCCAAAGGAACAATAAAGATACGTATTATCAGTTTTTTTATTCGATCAGTGCATACATTTTATTTATGCTCTGTTGATATATCGTTTACTGATGTTTTAATAGTGGCCGACTGAATAATAATAGCGAGTTTTTGTATCCGGTTTTGGTTTTGGTTTTTCTGAATATATTTAGGGTTTCAGTGGAAACAGAATATATCCAAAGGAACAATAAAGATATGTATTTTTGGATACAAGGACGCTTTGCCAACGTTTACAGCACAGTATATCGTTTACTGATGTTTTAATATTGGCCGACTGAATAATAGTAGTGAGTTTTTGTATCCGGTTTTGGTTTTGCTTTTTCTGAATATATTTAGGGTTTCACTGGAAACAGAATATATCCAAAGGAACAATAAAGATATGTATATCAGTTTTTTTATTCGATCAAGTGCGTGCATACGATTTTGTTCATTTATTTATGCTCTGTTACTCTATTGTTTACTGATGTTTTAATGGCCGACTGAGGTGCACGTTTTTGTATCCGCTTTTGGTTTTGCATTTGCTTTTGCTTTTGGTCAATGAATAAAACTTCTCTCTTTTACGGATTAAAATCGTTTATGGATTAGTTCGAACGAGAGGAAAAACGAACGTTCCGTCGTCGTCGTCGTCGTCGTCGAGATCGTTCGTTTTCATTCGTTACAGAGAACTTATACAACAAGGAAGCGCTTTTCGCTTTTGATCTTTAAAAAGTGGTGTGCACATTTTTGTGCCGCGTGTTTAATAAGGCTGAAAAATGTTCACGATTTAAAATCGTGCACGCGTTTAAGAGTCCGAACGATGAGGAAAAACGTTCGCACACAGGGAACTGAAGTCGTTCGCCTGCGATTGTGTTCGTGTTTGATTCGTTAGAACTACACCAAGCTTTTTGATTCGTTCGCGCTCGCAAGGAGACGCGTACTTTATATACCGCTCTGTAACGCATATCAAAGCAAAACGTTGACGATTTAAAATCGAGCACGCGTTTAAGAGTCCAAAGGAAAAACGTTCGCACACAGGGAACACTGAGTCTTCAAATCATCGTTCTCGTTCTCGTCGTCGTCGATTGTGGTGATTCGTTAGGACTCGCGTGAACGCGAGGCCGTTTTAATGCCAGCAGTGCTTTTGGCCATTTCAAAAGGCCAATCACTTTTCCTGAGATCTCTCCATTTATCAGATATAAATAAAGTAAATAAATGAGCGCGCCGCCTTCTGATCTGCAGTCGCCACCACCGGTCCCAGGGATCTTGATCACCAAGGTGAGCTTCTCTCGCGAGATCGTTTGACCGAGAGTAGTTTTATTCCGCGATTGAGCGGTCTCTTTCGTTTATCTCTTTCTCTGAGCACGAATTATTTCTTTCGAGATCTCGGGCGGAAAAAGAGGATTTGATTTTGGAAACATTTGCTTCTCTTCTCTCTCTCGTTTTGTTCGTTGGCCGCTTTTGGATGATCGATTGATCGTTTGTGTTTTTGTGTTTTTGTGTGTTTTTGTGTGTGTGTGTGTTTTGATTGATTGATTAAGTAATAGGAAGATGATTACGCGTGCTTTCCAATCTTTTGGTCGGTCCACGAAAAGGTCTCTTCTCTGTAGAGAGTTCTTTTTTTACTGACGCGAGGAAATTTTTCTTCTTCTTCTTCTTCTTTCCATGCGCTTGAAATGAAAACGTTTGATTATGTGATGAACAGTATACGAACCCGGTTCCAGAGCGAGATCAGGCGTTGTTATACGCGTTTTCAGTGCTCGTGTTCTCGTTAACGTTCATGTTTTGGGCGTACATGATTTGGAGAGATAAACGGCACAGGACGAAGATGACTAAATTAGCCACGACTGAGGCTATAATGACTGGAAATATACACGATTACGACATGTTAAGAATACCGCCGTTGAGAGAAGAACGTGTTAGACTTGGGGGAGGGTCGCCCGGGAGCGGGAATTCAAATCGGTCGAGCCCGCATACGTCTCAGTCTGACTTAGAATCGCATCCGTCGAATATTGGAGGGAGTAAGCGATCTGCGTTGTTAGGTAAAGTTGGGATTACATCCAATTCGTATTAATTAATTAATTAATTAATTAATCAATTATGATGACGATGTTTTACGAAACAAAAATTATATACACATTTAGCACGCGACCGCAACGGTAAAAACATTTGTATTTTAATTAAGAAACTACTACTGGCTGGTACTATCACGACGCCTTTTTTTGTAATACATACATACTCTATCATTCGTTATCGTCATCATTATCATCATCTATATTAGTATTATTAGTGTTCAACGAAAGCGCGTCTTCGAGCCAAGCGGTATCGTCGCGCACGAAAGCTAAACATTCGTCCAATCTTTCATCGTCCGTAACCATCCACCACCCTAAAATAACCTCTAAAGCAGACGCTTGTCTGTATATATCGTGTCCACCAGTTTTCTTCCCCCTCAATCGTTTCGGTACGTTTGAATAATCGGCGTTTCGTCCCCACTTGCATATCTGGAGCTCTTCTTCGCTCAACGCAAAGAACTTCGTCGACTGCGACGACTGCGACCGCGACGTCTTCTCGTCCGTATCATTCACTATTTTCCTATACACAAACGCCTGCGCTTCAGCTCTCGCCAACAGTTTCACTCTCAAATCGTACTGACTCGGTTTCGTCCTCGGAGCGAATAAATACGCCCTCACGAAGAGCTCCCAGACCGAGTCCCCTAACAACGCGTACGATATCGCCGAAAACTCTCTCGGAGAGCTTTGCTTTATATCCGGCGGTGCAGGCCGCCACGTACTCTTCTTACTACCACTATCGCTATCACTCGCGTTTATCTTCGAAAACATCTCATCGTCCGCGTCGGCTCTCGCTGAACCCTTCTTACGTATCTCATCACGTCTCGTTCTGTATCTCGTTCTATATCTCGTTTTATATCTGCAATAGCTTTCGAGGGTATTCGCGACGGACCTCTTGCTGCCGCTGATCATATTTATCTCGCGATTACGACTGAAACTACTACTGCACCGATAGTAAGTACTTTATTCATTCGATAGTATAGTAAACACGCACACTCTCTCTCTCTGTCTCTGTGTGTGTGTTAATAAACTCGCGGAAAATTGAAACCGTCGCGTGGTTAAACAGAAGATTTCCAAAATCACAAAGTTTTAATTCAAAAACGTGTTTGGCCACTTCTTAGTACGATTCTTTCCCTGCCGCTTTAATTACGACCGATAGTAAACATTCTCTCTCTCTCTCTCTGTGTGTGTGTGTTAATAAACTCGCGGAAAATTGAAACAGTCGCGTGGTTAACAGGATCAGAGATTTCAGATTTGGCAAAAATCACAAGTTTTAATTCAAAAACGTGTTTGGCCACTTTTCACGAATCCTGCCTCAGATATACGACCGCTGAAACTACTTACTTAAGTAATCACCGCACTACTACATTAATTAATTACTACAGTAAACACACTCTCTCTGTCTCTCTCTCTGTGTTAATAAACTCGCGGAAAATTGAACCGTCGCGTGGTAAACAGGATCACATCAGAGAAAGTTCAAAATCAAGAACTATATTTATATCTGATATATTCAAAGAAATAGTTATACATACATACATAGATATACACAGATATACATATAGATATATAATAAAAATGGTCGTGATGTATAAACCTTCGTTCGTGAAACACGACGCAAACGCACCGATATTCTCGATCGATGCACATCGAGACTCTACTCGGTTCGCAACGGCCGGCGGTGATCAGAAGGTGAAGATATGGTCCAGCAAGTGCCTGTTGAACCGCGCGATGGAGAACGACTGCGCGGAACCGAAGTTACTGTGTACGATACAGGACCATTTCGGACCAGTGAACTGTTGCAGATTTTCGAGGAATGGGAAGTACTTAGCGACGGCGTCGACGGATTCGAACGTGTTATTGTACGAGTTAGGGAAAGGGAAAGGGAAGCAGACGTTTGGGTCGACGGATCAGCCGAACGTGGAGAATTGGGTGAACGTCGGGAAGTTACGAGGGCATTCGTCGGACGTGATCGATATCGCGTTTTCGCCGGATGATAAGTATTTAGCGAGCGCTTCGTTTGATAATTTAGTGTGCGTGTGGGACGTTGAACAGAGGCAAATCGTTGCGACTTTGAAAGGGCATAAGAGTTTAGTGAAAGGGGTCGCGTGGGATCCGATCGGGAAGTTCTTATCCTCCCAAGGCGACGATAAGGCGGTGATCATTTGGAGAGTGGATGATTGGGAGAAAGTGGCGACGATTACGGAACCGTATAAGCAAAGTGTTGGAGCGACGTTTTCGATGCGCTTGTGTTGGAGTCCGGATGGGAAGGCCGTGACGACGTGTAATGCGTATAAGAAACCGAGTCATACGGCGTCGGTTTTGGAACGAGGCGAATGGGATTCGAAATTTGATTTCGTCGGCCATAAAGGACCAGTCGTCGCGGTAAGATTTTCTCCAGGTTTGTTTAAAAAAGAAAGTAGCAATAATAGTATGACGACGACGATGACGGCAACGGATAATAATAATAATAATAATAACAATAAACCGAAGTTGCATACAGTTGTAGCTTGTGGCAGTCAAGATACAAAGCTTACGATTTGGGCCACGAATAGGCCGAAACCTGTATGCGTGATTAAATCGTGCTTCGAACAATCCGTAGTAGATTTGAGTTGGACGCCCGATGGGTATTCTCTCTTGGCATGTAGCACGGACGGTACGGTTGCAGTGTTCACGTTTGAAGAAGCCGAAATTGGATGCAGAGTGAGCGAATTAGAAACCGAGCAGTTCTTTCGAGATACGTACGGCAGCATGATTGGACAGAAAAAAATTTCCGTCTTGGAAGATCCGACGATGGTGAAATATGCAAAGAAGCAGAACCAAGCAAACAATAATACGACAACAACAATGTCAAACAACAACAAGATCGAAACAATTGATTTGACGAATAATAATAACAACGGGAAAAACTCTGCACTGCCTCAACGCATTACCGCCCCACAGCAAACAAACATCGTTCAACAAGCGCCAATTCGTCAGCAACAACAACAAGAGACTATTGCTTCGGACGGGAGACGAAGAATCATGCCAATGGCGCAACAAAATAACGAAAATCAACAGTTCAATGATGGTGCATCGGTTGTTGGTGTAAAGCGAGTCGCTCCGCAAGCGATTTCGGGCGGTAACGAGCCAAAACGGTTGGCGCCGATGCCGATAAGCGGCGGAGGTAGCGGAGGTCAACCGCAACGAATTCAACCTATACCAACTGGAGGTCAACAACAACAACAACAACAAGCTCCCGTTCGAGTGGGTCCAGTACCTATTAGCGGCGGTGGAGTCGGTGGTTCGACAATGAACAACAACAACAACAACGCGCTCTTGACTCCGCCACCAAAGCAGCAAGCGGTTGTGCAAGTTTCGCAACAAGCGCAACAACAATCGCAACAACAACAACAACAACAACAACAACAAACGAGATCCGTGCAACAGCAACAACAGCAGAGTATCAGTCAAATCATCCCAATAGCTCCGATTCCGCAAACCTTGCATGTAAAAATTGTCACCGAAGACGCGATGGTCCAAAACTCCTTTGAAGATCAAGAAAACGTTTCAGCTGCGCCGGTTATACTCGAATGCAAGAATGATTTCCAAAGAAACGCGAGTGAGATTGTTTGTTCGCGTTCGGGTGACGAACTGTGGACTGATCGTCTCGATGCAAAGTGTTCACACATCACAGGTAATTCGAAATATTCGTGCATCGCTCTCGAAGATGGATCGCTTCAAATTTATACAGACTCTGGAAGAAGACAGTTGCCGACGATTGCCTTGGAAGGCGGGAAGGTGTGTTTTCTCGCATGCGTAAATAATAGTAAAAGAGAAGACAACAACGGTAATAATAGTTCTGCAGAAACGAAGTTACTAGTCGTGACCACGGATGCATCGCTTTACGTTTGGGACTTGGAAAAAGATAATGAAAGATGTGTTTTAGAAAGTTCCATAGCGAGCATTTGCTTTAACAGAAGAGATGGAGCGAGAATTTCGAGAGTTTCTTTGAGTGAGAAGAATTTGCCTTTGGTGACGTTATCGAATGGCGTAGCTTATGCGTTTCACGAAAAGTTAAAGGCGTGGGCCAAGGTTGCCGATACTTCGTTTCAAAAATCCGAGTACGTTTCGAGATTGCGTCTAGGCGTAGACGCCGATGGGTCTTCTGGCGAAGTGCGAAGATTACAAACTTCAGCCGCGCGATTAGCTATCGGTACCATGGCTTCTTCGTCCATGCGATCTTCATTTCAAACGCCAAAGCGCGAATCTGGACGTCACCTCGAGCAGATCTTGCAGTCTTGTAAAGTTCTCGGGAGCGAGAAAGAGTTTAAAACTTGGTTACAAACGTACGCCACGCATTTGGCGTCCGAGTTTGGGGGAACTGATCAGCGTACGCACTTTTCGGGCGCAGAAAAGCAACTT
>Ga0114995_10002479_pt1 | contig 12778 bp, 13 predicted proteins | sample ArcticOcean_MG_C_11_FD_87038 | JGI IMG/M metagenome (GOLD analysis project Ga0114995, IMG submission 87038) | Marine microbial communities from western Arctic Ocean - ArcticOcean_MG_CB2_154 | ecosystem: Environmental > Aquatic > Marine > Oceanic | place: Arctic Ocean: Canada Basin | collected... | reverse complement strand
GTTAACTGTGTTATCAAAAGAACAGTCATCAACAATAACTAACTGATCACTTTTGGCTAATTGACTCAGTATTGATGTTATTTGATTTTTAATAAATTTAGAGCCGTTATAAGACGCCATACATACACTAATCTTCAAAATTTAATCCTTAGTATTTAGTTATTTTTTTTAGCGACCAAAGTCCAGTGCCAACAAAAATTTCTTATGATTGGTATAGATAAAATTAACTCATCAATAAATATAATTATTTTCTGCAATCTTACAGGTAAGTCTAATGATTTATCTTGAGGTAATTTACTATTAATTATCGAAAGTACAGTATGAGTAAAGCCAAGAATAAACCATATTCGATCTAGCCTTACTAGTTCCATTTTAGATTCACTAAGAAATAGTCTTAAGTCAGAAAAAGTAAATCCAAGTGTTTCAGTATCGCCTATTGAAACATCAGAATGCTTTGATTTAACGTACCTATCTAACCTAACAATTCTTTTTAAAAGTCTTATAAATGGATAAATAATATAATAAGGCCACCTATTTGGCTCAAATCCAATAATAAGCATGCCGTCTGGCTTCAATACTCTGTGTGCTTCTTTAAAAAATTGAATTGGTGATGGTAAATGATGGAGTGCAGCCACAATCATTACTGCATCCAAACTGTTCTCTTTACATGGAATCATTTCAGCATCTGAAACTACATAAATTGAATTCATAAGCGATTTAGACTCATTAGTATTTTTGGCAAGCTTAACCATCTGAAATGATATATCACTTTGAATAAAAGTAAGATTTGATTTTTTTAAATGATTAGCATCATTGCCATCCCCAGACCCCACTTCTAGAACAATAGAATCATTCATAAGATTATCAATTAAATTTAAATATTTCTGATGGTAATAATTGACGTGATAAGAGTTAATCATGTTTATTTCGCCATAATGGTGGGCCTCATTATCATGATATTCAGCTTCAAGCTTTTTAAATTCTGGTAAGTCTTCTGGAAGTAGAATTGGTATATTATCTTTAAGTTTGAACGGAGTGCCACAATCACCAATACACTTAATTTTTTTATCATTTATTTTTTTTAATTTACTTTTACAAATTGGGCACACTAAAATATTGAATATATTTTTAATCATAATATTTCCCGCTATTATCCATTTTGTCTTAGTGAATTTAATAAATCTAAAAGGGTTTGATCCATCTTATATTTTGGCGTCCATCCAATTTCTGTTAATTTTTGATTGTCCCCAATAAAATCAGGAACATCAGACTTTCTTAATTTAGTAGGATCGACCTCAATCGCGATATCTTTCCCAGAGAAATCAATTAACTTATCTAATATTGATTGAATTTTTAATGACTCTCCACGACATACATTATAAATTTCTCCAGGCTTACCTTTTATTAAGATTTTCCAATAAGCATCAGTAATATCCCTCATATCAAGAAAATCTCTTTTTGCTTCAAGGTTGCCAATCTTAATCGAGGATGCCTTACCCTCCTCAAGAGCCACAACTTGTCTAGCAATATCAGAACATACAAAGCCTGCCGACTGATAGGGTCCAGTACAATGAAATGTTCTAGTAAAATACAAATTCAACCCAAATTGTCTAAAGTAAAACAATCCTATTTCTTCTTGATTCTTTTTAGTCATTGCATAAGGATTTTGAGGGTTAAGGGAATAAGATTCTTTAATAGGCATTTTTTTCTCAGTTACAAAACCATACTGTTCAGCCGAACCTGGTATTAAAACTTTTGAATCAGGTGATATTTTCTTAACCGACTCAAGTAAATTAATAGCTCCTAATACATTAGTCTGATAGGTTGAGCTTGGGTTTTTAATAGAGCTAAAAACTGAAACATACGCACAGAAATAAAAGATAATATCTGGTCGTACTTCTTCTAAGACACTCTCTATAGATAAAACATTATTTATATCACATTCATAGAGTGAAGCTTTTTCATATAAAGCAATTCTTGATGTATTACTAGTTGAATGTCTATAAGTCCCATTAATATTTATTGATCCCATTTCTCTTAGCATTTTGTAAGTTGTTGTACCAGCAAACCCAGTTATACCTAAAATTAAAACTTTCATTGACAATATTCCTCACAATTATTGATCAAAAACATCCTCTTAAGTTTTAGCATGAGAGGGGCCAAAATAATAAATACTCTTTTCTAAATCAATTAATATGGATTTTGCATTTCTATGAAAATATTGGAATATAAAAAAGTATGAATAAAATATGATATTTAAAAATTTACCTGGGATTCGTGCAATATAATAAGCTAGTAAATTTTTAAAAAAACCGAACTCTTTACTCAAATACTTATTATACTCATTTGAAGAATAAGATCCTCTAGCCCTAAAATATAATAACCTAACAATATTTCTCCATGGTTCACGTGGTGTAATAATTTTTTTTGCACTATCTGGGAAAGATGTAAATTCCCAGATTAATTTTGGCCAAATAAAGAGTGAGATTTCAAAACTTTTAACCGTCCATAAAGCATTTCCATATCTTATTGAAACGAGGGGCTTAGCAATGGTCAGAAGTTTTCCTTGAAAATTTGATTGAAATAAAACCCCAACATGCACAAGCAAAGTTCCAAAATAAATTTTTTTATTCCTTATATTCCAAATTGATCTCTTAATAATAATAGAACCTATAAAAGAGCTATGAGCTGCTGTATCAGTAAAAAATTCTTGGAAATCTTTTTTTTCATAAATTTTATTATGTGACAAGTTTATACATTTATTTTTTAGCAATTGACTCATGTCTGTATTTTTAATTTCTGCATTAACAATTATTGAATCGTACTTATATTTTAATTGTTCTAGAATATAGTCAATTGAGCCTGGCTTAACAATGTCATCGTCTCCAAATAGCCAGCAATATTCTCCATTTGCATAATTTACAGCTATTGAATAATCTTTATCGAACCCACCTTTTGAGGGCAATCTAAAATAATGTAAATTTTTATAGTTATTCTGATATTTTTTTAATAGTAAATGAGTGCCGTCTGTCGAAGCTCCATCAACTATTATTATTTCAACGCAATCTAAATTTTGAGTCAAAATACTATCTAGAGTTTCGCATATATATTCAGATCGATTGTAGGTTCCAATACAAATTGATAGCTTAATTTTATTCATTAGCTAGTAATCTTGAATTTTGACTTGAAGTGCTCTCCAATCTCATCTGCAACCCAAATACTATGATCAATTTTCCCAGAAAAAACTTCAATATAATCATCATTATCTGTTATCAATGAGGGGCGTGCGTCGGTATCATCTTTTCTTGGAAGCACCATTCTTGGACCCTCAAGAAAATCTATAAGTTTAGATTCTGCTAAAATAGGTATGAGTTTCTTACACTGATTAATCATTTTATTAAAATATTCTTTTTTATTTAACTTACTTAAGGGTGAGGTTTTCTTTGAAAGCCAATCTAAATCTATAGTAGTTCTAACTTCAGCATCAATAACAGATAAATCAACATGATATAAAAGAAAATAGTCAGACTTTCCATATGGCAATATAGTCAAAAATGGTCCATCCATAATTGTTACTCCAATTTTATCAATATCTAATTGAATTATTGGTACGACAGTGTATTCATATTGCCTTTCAGGAACTACTATACCTAATTGTTCAGTTAGGTAATTGCCTGCTCCATAAGTTGCATTAACAACTACGTTTGCATCTATCTCATCTCCAAAATTTGTTTTTACACGAAATAAACTATCCTTCTTAGTTATATCAATGACTCTGGTCCCTAATGAAATATCAATACTGTTAATACTAATATTTTCTTTAACTATTTCTCGAAGTAAGGTGCAGTCATAGACAACTTCATTACAAGAAATTCCTTTTTTTACTCCCTTTATCTTTATTGGCAAGTCATCACTATTAATTTTCTTAAAGGGGATTCCCAATTGAATGCAAAACTTTATATACTCATCTATATTTGTAAGTGAATTATTTTCAGCAATAAAATAAGTATTTAAAAAATTTGACTGAATGCAACTTTGATACTTTTTCTTAAATGAATCAAACCCTCTGATTGACTGAATGCCAGTCTCAATATCTCTTGGATAATGAAACCCAAGGTGTAACCTATTTTGATTATTCATTGAGGCGCCTAAAAGAATATCTTCATTAGCCTCAAAAACTTTAACTGAAAGGCCTAAATTAGATGCCATCAAAGCTATTTCAGCTCCAAAAATACCACAACCAATAACAACAATATCGACACTTTTTTTCATTTTATAATGGCAGCAAATTAAAGTGAAAAGCCATCATCAACAATTAAATTTTGACCAGTTATGAATTTAGATGAATCAGATAAGAGAAAAATAAGTGTATTTGCAATATCAAGAGGATCTAACATTCCTTTTTGTGAACAAAAAGAATTGTACGAACTGATGAACATTTCTGGTTGGTTGTCCAGTATTCCACCAGGACTTAAGCAATTAACTCTTATATTATCTTTTTTAAAGTATTGTGCAAAATATTTTGTCATTTGAATGATAGAAGCTTTAATTGCAGCATATTCAACAGGCATTGTCATTTCTGTATTTTTATACAGTTCAAATCTTGGCGATAAAGTTCCATATACGGAACCAATATTAATAATATTTCCACCATTATGTTTTTTAAAATATGCTGCAAACTGTTGAGATGTTAAAAAATAACCTCCAACATGGGTTGATATATTTTCAGAAAAGTCTTTATAAGATACGTCTTCAATATGCACTCCATACCCCTTGTTCTTTGGGTATGCATTATTAACTAAGCAATCAATTCCACCAAATCTTTTACAAACACTTTTAATTAAAGAATTAATTGATGACTTATTGGTAATGTCCATATTGGCAGCAAAGAAATTATCTGGGTATTCATCCTTCATTTCATCAATGAGATCTTTAGCCAATGAGATCCGAATATCAGTCAAGATAGCTATTCCACCATTAGTTAAAATTTCTTTTATAAATGTTTTACCTAGCAACCCTGCTCCACCAGTAACAATAATAATTTTATTATTTAAATTCAAAAATTTTACCTCACTATTTTCTTAAAATAATTAATTGTTTCTTTTAGTCCGTCATCCAGACTTATGGAGGGTTTCCAATCAAGCTCAGCTTTTGCTTTAGTTAAATCAGGTTGTCTTTGCCTAGGATCATCCAATGGTAGTGGCTTAAATATAAGCTTAGACTTTGAACCAGTTAGAGTAAGAACTTTTTCTGCTAATTCAATCATAGTAAATTCTGAATTATTTCCGAGATTAATTGGGCCATTAATGTCTGAAGAAGAATTCATAAACTTTGTAATACCTTCAATAAGGTCATCAACATAACAAAAACTTCGCGTTTGTTCACCTTTACCATAAACAGTTATATTTTCCCCAGTTAGTGCCTGAACTATAAAATTACTTACGACTCTTCCGTCAAAAGGGTTCATTTTCGGACCATATGTATTAAAAATACGTGCTACTTTAATTTCTAAATTATATTGTCGATAATAATCAAAAAATAATGTCTCGGCGCACCGCTTGCCTTCGTCATAACAGCTCCTTATTCCAATTGGATTTACACGCCCCCAATAATCCTCAGTTTGTGGATGAATCTCGGGATCTCCATAAACTTCAGAAGTTGATGCCTGGAAAATTTTTGCATTCGTTCTTTTTGCGAGCCCCAACATATTGATTGCACCATGAACACATGTTTTAGTAGTCTGAGCTGGATCTTTTTGATAGTGAATTGGGCTTGCTGGGCAAGCCATATTGTAGATCTGATCTACTTCGACATAAAAAGATTCAGTAATCTCATGCCTAGTAGCCTCAAAAAAAGGGTTCTTTAAAAGCTCTGTAATATTTTCTTTTGAACCCGTGGAATAGTTATCTATACATAGAACATCATAGTTATCATTTAATAACCTCTCACACAAATGTGAGCCTAAAAAACCGGCTCCACCTGTAACTAAAACTTTAGTTTTCATATTTTTTCTTATATTTATTAAAATTTATAATGATCTAATTTTTCTTTTTCGTGCATCTTATAAGCATCTAAACCAACAGTTTCTTCTCCGGGTCTAGGATAAATATATGCAGACACATTATCCAAGAAGCCTATTCTAGCTCCGGCTTTGAAAATTCTAACTGCTAAATCAACATCCCAGACTTTATTCCAGCTCTTTCTCCAACAGTCAACATTGTATTGCAACCGACCCAAATAAGACCTAAACACCCATGTTTGGACCCCTCCTATTTTGGGACCTTTAGGAGATTTTTTATAATCTTTAACAAAATATTCACTTATGGCCTGATTGCCATCGACAATTTTCTTGTTACCAAAGCGTACCTCTTCGTACATAGATGAAACAAATTCAAAATTATTTTTAATTGCAAAAGACAATAGTTTTTCAATATGATCATTAGCCCACACATCATCATCGTCTATTCTAGCTATCCATTCACCCCTAGCTAGTCGCATTGCTTTATTAGCTGGAATGGCTCCTCCAACAAACCAATGATTCTCTACAATTTGATAGTAATCTCTCTTTCTTTCAGGGAGATTGTAAAAACGAATTCTTGGGTCATTTATTTTTAAAACGAATTCTTCAGTTTTATCAGTACAATTATCTCCGACAATTACAACTTCTAAATTCTTATAAGTTTGAGATAATGCTGATTTAATAGATCTATTAATTAAAATTGAATCTCTATTATAAGTTGGAATACAGACACTGACTAAAGGCTCAGTATTTGATTTGGAGTATTTATCTTTATCTTTAAATCGATAAAATATAAGCATCATTGGCTCAAATATTAAATATTTAAAACTATTAAAATTACTAATGAAATAGTTTTTTATTTTAAGGGAATTGGGCAGTTCATTATCTGACATGCTCTCCTCCATTTAAATCAATACACGCTCCATTTAAATGAGACCAATGATCTTGACATAAATCGAAAACAATCTGAGATAAGTCTTCAATATTTAAGAACTTATTAGATGTAATCTTACTCTTGTGCTTACTTCTCAGTGAACCTGACATTTTTTTAAACATAGTACTACCCTCAATTAAACCAGGGGCAATAGTATTAATTCTTACTTCTTTAGGTAAATGAGGAATAATTGATTTAACAAAGGAGCTTAATGCCCCCTTGGAAGCAGAATAGATTGGATCATAACTACCTTTTTCAGCAGAAATTGAAGAAAACATCAAAAGTGAAGAATTTTTTTTAAAAATTTTAATCAATCGATGAAGCAACTTTACTTGCCCAGTAAAATTTATTGCCATAACTTTGTCTATATCATTGTCCTCATATTGAGTAAATTTTTTCCCTGGTAATATTGAAGAAAGAAATATTGCGCTATCAATTTTATTTGTAATTTTATACAATTGTTTAGTAAACTTATCAATTGACTTTTCATTCTCTAAGTCTAAATGAATAGATTGAATATTTTCCCCTAATAAATTTTCTCGATTAGCTTTGTCATTATAAGTTGTAATTACATAATCACCTTTATCTACAAATTTTTTAATTATAGATAAGCCAATACTAGAATTGCCGCCAATGATTAATATTTTCTTCATATAAATTACCTATCTTAAAGTTTCACCGTTTATTGACGCACCAATAATTGCGATGGATTTATTATCTAAAGGCTTTTGTGTTCGATCTTCAATCCATAAAATTATTTCTTTAGAGTATCTTGGCGCACATATCACCAACAAACTTAATTCACTAATTTCTAGAATACAATCCTTAGGTTCCTTTACTAGTATCCCTTCCGATTTTAAATGATTTTTTCTTCTTGGGTCTGAATCAACAATTATTATATTTTTTGACAATTTAATTTCATCAATTAATGACCTTAATAAGTCAGTTACGCCCCATAAAATAATTTTCTTATTTCTGATAGCTAAGTTAGTAATATTTTTTCTTACTTTTTTAATTAATTTTTTATTATTTTCTATTTGGTTAATTCCACCCTTAATACATGCAAGAGCATCAACATACTCATATTTCCCATTTTGGTGCCCCATAGAAGAATTCTTTATTTTTGTAAAGATAGCCGTTATACCATGGGGTCGACTACAATTATGGTCTATATCAACTAAACTGAAGCCGACTTGTTCTGCAATTGACGCTAAAGAGTGAGCTGAAAAATGATTTAAATGTTCAAACTCTTGCAGTAGCAAGTTTTTTGGATATTTTTTTAGGTCAGGTACTTCACAAATCATAAAACCCCTGTCTTTCAGAACTCTATGACAATCTAATAAAAAATTTTTAACTTCCAAAACATGTTCCAAAACATCGTAATGTGCAATTACATCGGCAAAATTACTTGGTAGGCTCTTAATACTTTTAATTTCTGCATTAGCTTCATCAGAAATATCAACCACAATACATTTAGAGAATAATTTACTACATTTACTATGAAATTCATCTGGATTATCACCGCCAATCTCGACAAAAATACCCTTGTTCGATTTATATTTCTTTATTGTATTTATTCTTATATCTATTGAGTATGGGAGGCTTATATCCTTATAGCCAACTAAACCATCTGCGTAATATTTCTTAAGTAATTCTTTATTAGGAGCAGGTGATGAAAAACAAAAACCACATGTCTTACAAATAGCAATATTTACCGGAAATTTCCATATTTTCTTTGCTCCAGCCATCTTTGATGAAAACGAATAAGCTGATTTAAGTATTTTTCCATTACAAGACTCACAACTTCTCTCTGATGTGTCAATATTAATAACTTCTTCTTTATTTAACTGCATTTTTTTTTCCAGAATCTATAATAAGTTCTGCTATTTTAAAATCTAAATCTATATCAATATCAATTGATCTTTCAATCGGAATATAAACACTTCTAATCCTACCTTCAAATAAATGGTTATGATTCATAATAAATTTTACATCTAAAACATACGCAACCGTAGTCATATCAAACATAATTGGTGCATCTTGTCTTCGATTAATTCCACCCTTATTATCTAAGACTAGACTTACTTCGCCATTAGGTTTTTTTTCAACCATATTGAAATATGGATTCCTATGTGCATCTGTTACTGTTACAACGGCATCAGGCTTGTATTTCTCAAACTCATCTAAACAATTCTCTAAATCCAAAGAAGATCTAAGCGGTGAAGTAGTTGGAATTGAAATAATTGCATTGTTAGTTACAAGTGACTCTTTATTAAGATAATTAACTGCATGTTTCCATGATAGAAATTCAGGGCTATCGTCTTCGCATATGTTGGCTGGTCTCATTAAAATTTCAGCTCCAAATTTTAATGCTACTTTGGCAATTTCTTCTGAATCTGTAGATACAATAATACGGTTAATTCTTTTAATAGATTTTGCTTGGTCAATAGAATAAGCCAATAAAGGCTTCCCATCCAAAGGCAAGATGTTTTTACCAGGAAGTCCTTTAGACCCACCTCTAGCAAATATAAATGCTGCAATTTTTTTCATAATTTAAATTTATTATACCAAGTTAATGGCGATATTTTTTTTGGATGATTCCTTAGCTGCTTCAATTATTTTTAAGGTTTTTAAACCATCGTCAATAGATATTTTTGGTTTTTTATCATGAATAATACATTCTACTAAATGATTAATTTCAAATTTATAAGAATCATCATAGTCATTCTCTGATCCTATTATTTTAATCCATTTATCACTGTCTTTATTAAAGGTTTTGATTTCATTATTTAGGCCATTCCAAGAGATAGTTCCTTTATCACCTATAACAGTGCACATTCTTATTGGGTCATGTCTTACAAAATCCATATTGATTGATGCAATAATTTTTTTGTGGCTATCAGGACTCACTCCTAATAATAGATGGGCAGTATCTTCAACGTCTACTTCAAGATTGCTTTGTTTTGATAGTTTTGCATAAACCCAATCTACCTCACCAAAAATCCATCTTAAATAGTCAATTTCGTGACTTAACTCTAATAAAACACCGCCTCCTAATCTTGACTGAGCTGATACAGTATCTCTATAATCCTTGCCTGGTCTCCAGCTTGGTAAGTATTTTCCTACGTCTAATCTAATAGAAAATATTGAGCCGATAGAATTACTCAAAATTAATTTTTTAAAATTTTGAAGTGAATTAAGAAATCTTAAGTTGTAGCCAATTAAAACTTTAGCATTTGATTTTTTACTTAGCTCAATAAAGTTGTCTACATTTTCTAGCGAAGAAGCTATTGGTTTTTCAATCAATAGATTAATATCATTTTCTAAAAGAATAGTTGCAGTTTTTATATGATGGGAAGCTGGATTAGCGATAATTGCAAAATGGGGTCTAAAATTAATTACATCATCATATTTAAATAAACAACCATTTGATAACTCTGGCACTTCATCAGATTTAGTATGTCGAAAAATCTTAATATCTGCTTTTGGGAAGATCTCCCTACAATATTTCAAATGTCTTTTGCCAATGCTTCCGAGACCTACAATTAAAATCCGATCAATCATTAGCATTCAAAATATTTTTATAGTCATAAACGGTATCAAGATCCCAAATAGGTAATGGAACGCCAGATTCAATCAATTTATTACGTGCACTTTTCAATCCATCACCAATAAAATTAAATAAGTGTGCAGTTGCTACAGCGTCAATACTTGAATTTTTAAACCCTTCTAATAATCTTTTAGAATTATCAGCACCACCAGCAATAATTAATGGTTTATGGCAGTTTTTTGGTAGTAAATTAATCAAATTAAAATCATACCCATCACCGGTTCCATCGTTGTCAATAGAATTCAGATATAGCTCGCCAATTGGGCTTTGTATTAAATTATTTAGTATCTCGGTTAATGATTCATTTACTATTTCACTACCAGATTTTTTTACAGCTTGGTACCCATGTTCTGAAGACTTTTTAACATCAACAGAAGCCATAATAGATTGATCGCCAAACTCTTCAGAAAGATTAACTAAAAAATTATTTTTCTCAAAAAGACTACTATTTATAATTACTTTATCAGCACCTGATCTAAGAAGTATTTTTGCATCACTTATTGAATGAACGCCTCCACCTGAAGCGATTGGAACAAAACATTTATATGAAATAGTCTTTAATGTGTCAATAAAAAATTTTGTTTGTTTTTCTTTTCTACTTACATCCAAAATAATTAATTCGTCAATAAAAAATGAGATATGCGAAAAATCATAATTTGAAATCAACCAATTTAAGTCCCCGACTCTCTGTAAGCGGAAATTTCTACTCAACATAAAGTACCCATCACAATATAGCAAAATAAAAATGAGTCTTTTTTTTAACATAAAAAATTTTTCAATAGAGTAAGTCCATTAATTTGACTTTTTTCAGGATGAAATTGTGTTGCAAATATATTTTCTTTTTCATATGCAGCTAGAAAAATTTCACCATTAACAGCTGTTGCCTCAATCCCATTTCCATCACTTAGCATTCTGTAAGAGTGGACAAAGTAGAAATCTGATTTATCTGCAAGGTCTTTAAATAAAATTGAATTAGGTCCAGACTTAACTGAATTAAATCCAATATGTGGAATTTTAAAAATATTTTGTTTCGTTTCTTTAAGTTTTTCTACTTTTTTTGAAATTAAGCCAAGTCCATCTGTTTCTCCATCCTCAAAGCTTTTAATGCCCATCAGCTGCATTCCTAAACATATGCCTAGAAGCTTACTTTGATTTTTTAGGGTTGCGTCAAGTATTGCTTTATCTAATTTACTTTTACTCAAGGAAATCATTGCTTTTTTAAATGACCCAACTCCTGGTAAAACTAGATATTTTGAATCCTTTATGACTTCATTATCATCACTTACTATTACATTACAGCCCAAATATTCTAATGCGCTTTTGACGGACCAAATATTACCCATCCCATAATCTATAATAGTTACAGATTTTTTCATCTTATAATAAACCTTGGCTTCCACATCCCATTTGATTTTTCAAAAATATCTTTATTTACATATTTATCAATAACAACATCAAATTCTTTTTTAGTCATTTGGTAATAATTAAGATAGGTTTCAATAAATTGCTCTGGGTATTGACCGTCGTAAAGTTTTACTAAATTCAGACCTTGATCTCTGTCCATTGCCCCCCTTCTTATTTCAATAGATGCATCTTGATTAGCTCTACCAAAACCATACTTTAAATACATTAAGTAAGTGTGAAGCGAATATAGTGCTTGATCATTTTGAGAGTAATTTGTAAACGTGCCTTCATTTGTATCATCAGATTCAAGTAAGCCACAAAACTCTTTAGCTACCAAATAATTTCTATACGGATCCCAGTCTTCAAAATATGACCAGTGTGTAAAATCAATTGGATTTTTATTTATTTCTTCATCGCTTGGAAATTCAAAGAAATACAAATCCTCCTTGCTTAAGCCGGATTTTTCTAATACTTTTCTGTACCCCCCCTCAAGATAAACTTTCTTTTGGTAATTTATATCGTATATTGGGCTTGTTTCTGTCTCATCTGTTCCACCATATTCAATTTCACCATCTTCACCGTAAAAAATAAGGTTAATACCAAAGTTTATGGCCACCCTTATAACCGCTGTGTGAATAGCAATTAACCATCCATAATAAGGGAATCCCATCTCAATAAACCCAGTTTTATTTAACTGACGCATTGGTTCATATGGTGCATTTATTGAGATATGAGAAAAACCTGAATCAGTAAAAGCCTTTAAATTTTTCTCTCCAAGGTCTAGAGGAAGTGGGGGTGTTACCGTAACAGC
>Ga0114995_10002469_pt1 | contig 12801 bp, 10 predicted proteins | sample ArcticOcean_MG_C_11_FD_87038 | JGI IMG/M metagenome (GOLD analysis project Ga0114995, IMG submission 87038) | Marine microbial communities from western Arctic Ocean - ArcticOcean_MG_CB2_154 | ecosystem: Environmental > Aquatic > Marine > Oceanic | place: Arctic Ocean: Canada Basin | collected... | reverse complement strand
TAAATTATGGTATGCCAAGGAGGAAGTAAAAGATTTAGAAAGGCTTCTAATCGAAGCACAAGAAAGACTTAACAGAGAATATTTAAATATAGGGGGAAGATCGTGGGTTCAATGGACGTTATATATGATAGGATGGAGTTATGATTAATTTTGATTACTTAATAATTTCGATTACTTAATAATTTTGATTACTTAATAATTTTGATTACTTAATAATTTATATTAATCAAAATTGAAAATAGTTTAAATAATAATTATTTGATATTATTAAATCACGATGTCCACAAAAGCAGCAGACTTAGCTATTACTTACCAAGAAAAAACAGATATCGAACATATCCTAGATGCTCCTGATACTTATATTGGTTCTATTGAATCAGATAAAGTAGGAAACTGGATGCTAGATGGAGAAGATAATATGAAACACAAAGAATACGATTTTATTGGTGGATTATATAAATGTTTTGATGAAGGAATTGTTAATTGTCGTGACCATGTTGTTAGACTAATGCAAAAATTAGGAAACAAAGAAAAAAATGTCATACCAGTTCGTAATATTGATATCACAGTTGATAAAGAGACAGGTGTTATTACTATGAGAAATGATGGAAATGGTGTTGATATTGCGAAACATCCTGAAAATGATTTATGGATTCCTGAGATGATTTTCGGTCATTTAAGAACTTCCACAAATTATAAAAAAGATGAAAAAAAAATTGTTGGTGGTAAAAACGGATTTGGTTTTAAACTTGTTCTTATTTATTCAAAGTGGGGAGAAGTTGAAACGGTGGATCATATTCGTAAAAAAAAATATACACAGCGCTTTGAAAATAATCTCACCGATATCTTACCTCCAACCGTTAAAAAAAGTAGTTCCAAGCCTTATACTAAAGTTAGTTGGTTACCGGATTATGAGAGATTTGGTATCACTAACTTAACAGATGATATGTTTAATTTATTCAAGAAAAGGTCGTATGATATTGGTGTTGTCACCGATAAATCTGTAAAGGTAACATTTAATGGAGAAGCAGTACCAAATAAGAATTTCGAACAGTATATGGATGTATATATTGGGTCAAAGGTAGAAACAGAGCGTGTATATGAGATAACTCATGATAGATGGGAGGTGGGTGCTTGTTTGAGTCCATTAGACGAATTTACACAAGTATCTTTTGTAAATGGTGTAAATACAAGTAAGGGTGGAAAGCATATAGATAATATTTTAAACCAGATTGTAAAGAAAATGATTATTTATATTGAGAAAAAGAAAAAAGTTAAAGTAAAACCAGCCACGATTAAAGAACAACTTATGTTATTTGTTAATTGTGTAATTGAAAATCCATCATTTGACAGTCAAACAAAAGATTGTATGAATACCCCATTATCTAAATGGGGTTCTAAATGTGAGATTAGTGATAAATTTATTGATAAATTGGCTAAAATGGGTGTAATGGATAATGCGATTGCTTCTAATGAAATCAAGGAAACAAAAGCTGCTAAAAAAACAGATGGAAGAAAAACAAAAAATATCAGAGGTATTCCAAAATATATGGGAGCCAACTGGGCTGGTGGAACAAAATCAGAACAATGTACTTTAATATTGTGTGAGGGAGATTCAGCCAAGGCTGGTATTGTTTCCGGATTAAGCAAAGAAGATAGAAATAATTTTGGTGTATTCCCGTTGAAAGGTAAGCTAATGAATACCTTAGATGCGGCACAATATAAAATTAATGCGAATGCTGAGATTACAAATATTAAAAAAATTTTAGGATTAACTACTGGTAAAACTTATACAAAAGAAGAAGCAAAAAAACTTTTACGATATGGGAAACTATTATTTATGACAGATCAGGATTTGGATGGAAGTCATATCAAAGGGTTGTGTATTAATATGTTTCATTCTCAATGGCACGATTTAATTAAACTCCCTAATTTCCTAGGATTTATGAATACTCCAATTTTAAAAGCAACTAAAGGGAAAAAAGCAAAACCATTTTATAGTGAAAGTGCTTATCAAGTATGGAAAAAAGCTAATAACGATGCTAAGGGTTGGAAAGTAAAATATTACAAAGGTTTAGGGACGAGCACAGCGAAAGAATTTAAGGAATATTTTGCGAAAAAGAAAATTGTAATGTTTGAATATAATGGAGAAACGAGTGATGACGCTATTGACAAGGTTTTCAACAAGACAAGAGCAGATGATAGAAAAGAGTGGTTGGGAAATTATGACAAAGACCTAGTTTTAGATCCAGAAAATAATCTAGTAAAATTTGAAGAGTTTACGGATAGAGAAATGATTCATTTCTCAAAATATGATTGTGAAAGAAGTATTCCCAATTTAATTGACGGGTGGAAGACTAGTTTAAGAAAAGTTTTGTTTGCTGCTTTTAAAAAAAATCTAGTGAATGAAATTAAAGTAGCCCAATTTTCAGGATATGTAAGCGAACATTCAGCTTATCATCACGGTGAGATGAGTTTGAATAAAGGTATTATTGGGATGGCACATGAATTTATGGGGTCAAATAATATTAACGCATTATTACCTTTAGGGCAATTTGGAACAAGATTGAACGGTGGTAAAGATCATGCTAGTGAAAGATATATTTTCACAGCATTGTCTCCAATTACTAGATATATATTTCCTAAAGCGGACGAACCAATATTGAATTATTTGGATGACGATGGAACTCCAGTTGAACCCGAATATTATACTCCTATCATTCCCATGATTCTTGTAAATGGTGGTAAAGGAATTGGAACTGGTTTCAGTTATGAAGGGTTATGTTATAATCCTATTCATATTATTGATTATTTGAAATGTAAATTAAAAGTAAAAAAATATTCAGGAGATATCAAGCCTTATTATGAAGGATTTACAGGAGAAATTATTGAATATATGGATAAAGCCAAGGACGGGATTCAATATAAGAAATATTTGGTGAAGGGTACATTTGAAGTAACAAGTTATAATTCTATTAAAATCACAGAACTCCCTATTGGGACATGGACGACTACATATAAAGCTTACTTAGAGAGTTTAATGGAAGATAAGGATGCTAAAGGGAAAAAGAAAATCCCTATTGTAAAATCATACACCGATTCTTGTACTGATACTAGTATTGAATTTAGTGTAAAGTTACATATGGGTGTATTACCAAATCTGGTTTCTAAAAAATTTTCAAAAAACATTTCAAAATTAGAAAAGGTATTTGGATTAACAACCACAAAATCAACTTCAAATATGTATTTGTTTGATGAAGAACAAAAATTAAAAAAATATCAAAATATTTATGAAATTATTGAAAAGTATTATCCTGTGAGATATAAAGCATATGAATTAAGAAAGGCTCATATGATTATGTCTTTAGAAAAAGATGTAAAAATATTAAGCAATAAGGCAAAATTTATTCAAGAACAAATCGTTGAACCACCCACTCTAATAATGCGTAAAAAGAAAAAGGCAGAGGTTATTGAAATGTTAAAAGAAAAAGAATATGCTATTATTGGAGACGACGAAGAATATAAATATTTAAGAAATATGACAATTGATAGTGTTGAAGAGGAAAATTATGAGAAATTATTAAAACAAAAGGGAGAAAAGGAAGATGAGTTAGAAAAAATTAAAGTAACTACTATCGAACAAATGTGGTTAAGAGAATTAAAAGATTTAGAGAAAGAATATAATAAATATCAAACAGATAGAATCGGTAGGAGTAAAGGTGTTGGTGCGAAAATTAAAATTAAAAAGAAAAATATTAAAAAGAAAAAAAAATAAAGCAAATATTGTTTAGTGTCAAATATTAGAAAAAGTAAAATATTTTTTTTAAACATTCTAAACAATTATATAATCATATTTTTCTTTTAATGTACATAATTCATTAAAAGAAAATTTTAAAAAAAGTTTTTAAGTTCTAAAACATTATTAGAGTATGTTGACTTGCCTCTTTGTAGTGGAATTGGTAAAGTACTAACATCATTTTTATACTTTACATAACCTTTAGCTTCACCACATATTTGTGGTATTGCATAATCTAATACAAGATCATTTAGCTGTTCTACTTGACCGGTAATATTTGTTGGTAGATTTGCTGAATGTTGTAAGTAAATGCTTCTCATTATTATTTTTAAAGTATCTTCGTTTTGATAACCAATTCGAAAACTGCCTCCAGAACTTTTGTACACTCCTGCTATTAGACCGTGTTGTAGTATAAGAATATTTCCAGCTGAAAAAAAGGTTTTAGACAAATTATTAGGTTCTAAATTGCCTGTTAAAGCATTTCTATAATTTGTTGTTTTCTCATCAATAGGGATTTTATCATATAACTGAAAAACACTATTATTTATAGGATCCAATATATTTACTCTACCATTTGCGTTCATTTATATTAAATGTATAAAAAAATATTATATAAATTAATTTATATAATGAGTTTCCAAACAAACGTTTTAACAGTTTCTATAGTTTTATTTGTTTTTATAATGATAGTGATAGCAACGATGATGACAGGTGCTAAAAAAAATATGGTATTCCCCCCACAAACCGGTCAATGTCCAGATTTTTGGTCTTTGGGTGCGGATGGTGTAAAATGTTATAATACTAACAATTTAGGAAATAAGTGTGCTTCACCTTCAGATTTTTCTAAAATGACAATGAAACAAAAATGTAAATTCGCTAAAGACTGCCAAATCGGGTGGGATGGTATTACCAATGCTGAAACAGACGGAAGACCTAGATATTGTTAATTTGGTATAAAGAAATAAATCTATATATCAAATGTCTTTTTTTAAATAAATAAACTTCCAGAAGATATGGTTGGAGAGATTTTATTCATTTATACATATTAAATCTTTGTCACAAACAAATATTATTGGGAAAAACATTATAAATCAAATATCAAGATAAAATATTTCCAAGATAGAATTATTAAAATATCTCTCCACTTTTGTTTTTGAGAATCAAAAATGTAAGGAAGAACGATATATATGAAAAAAAATGGATTAGTATTTAAAAGGATAAAGATTAGATTTAATAAATGGACCAATTAAATTTAAATTTATTATTAGGTCGTGAAGAAAATGAAAAAAAACTAATAGAATGCCTTAACTATTTTGAAGAGAATAAGAAAAATGTTTTGACAAAAAGAGGAATGTATATATATGGATCTCCTGGAACAGGCAAAACAATATTTGTAGAGAGAATATTAAAAAAATTAAATTATGATATCATAAAATATGATGCTGGAGATGTAAGAAATAAAACAATTGTCGACCAAATTACAAAACATAATATGAGTGATAAAAATGTTTTAAGTTTAATGCAAAAAAAGAGTCAAAAAATTGCCATTATGATGGATGAGTTAGATGGAATGAACAGTGGAGACAAAGGTGGTATTAATACTTTAATAAAATTAATAAGACCTAAAAAAACAAAAAAACAAAAAAAGGAAGATACCACGATGATACCAATTATTTGTATTGGTAATTACCATATTGATAAAAAAATAAAAGAAATGATAAAAATTTGCGAAACAGTTGAATTAAAAACACCAACTCAAAGCCAAATAAAAAATATTGTTACCATTTTGATGCCAAACCTAGAAGGAGAATTAGGAAATAAAATGACTGAGTTTATACAAGGAGATCTACGAAAATTAAAATCAACATTTGATATTTATAAAAATCAAGAAAGTATTTTAAAAAACCAACTTATCCAAAATATGTTTCAAAAAAAAAATTACAACGAAGATGTAAAAGACATAATTAAAAAATTATTAAATAATGAATATAAATTACACCAACATACAGAGTTAATGAATGAAACAGATAGGACTAGTGTTGGTCTGTTATACCACGAAAACATAATTGATGTATTAGAAAACTTGCCAAAAAAAGATACAATACCTTTTTATACTAATATACTAAAAAATGTCTCCTTTGCTGATTATATTGATAGAATTACATTTCAAAAACAAATTTGGATTTTTAACGAAATGAGTTCGTTGGTTAAAACATTTTATAACAATCATTTGTATCACGAAAAATATGGTGATAAAAATATTAAATTTGACCCAGAAAAGGTAAGATTTACAAAGGTTTTAACAAAATATTCTACCGAATATAATAATTCTTTGTTTATTCAAAATCTATGCAAACAATTAAATATGGATATTAAAGATATGTTATCTTATTTTTGTTATTTGAAATCAAAATACCAGATTGATGAAATAATTGAATTATTTGAAAGTAATAATTATGAAATCAATAAATTAGATATAAATAGAATTTATAGATTTTTGAATTGTATTGTACCTATTGATTAATAAAAGATTCTAATCCAGAAATAGAACGTTCACCTTCAAAAACCTTTTTATTACCTTGCTCGTCTAAAAGTAATATAGTTGGAAATCCTTGAATTTCATATTTATCAAGCATACCACCAGCTTCATTTCTCTCCAACTTTTTAAGTTTAACCTCTCCATTATATTTTCCAGAAAACTCGTCCCATATAGGTGTAAATCTTTTACAATGCCCACAACCATTCATGTGAAAATAAACTAGCTCCTTTGGATTTCCAAAATTTTCTAAATAACTAGACAAATAATAGAATAAATTACAAGATGTAAAAGATACCTAATTACAAGCATAATAACAATAGCAATAGCGAATTGTCCTACAGATGGCAACTTACCAAACTTTTTTGTCAACGTTTTTACCCAACCTAACATATAATATTTATAAATATTATATTTTAAACAGTAGTGTAAAATTCACGCATTGTCTTATCGCGTATAAATAATTTTGGTCTTAATTTTGTTTCTCTAACAAAGTTGGGATGAGGATTTACCAATAGTTTTCTTTTATCGAATGTATTATATTGATGAGCACAAACTAAAATGGATTTCAAAGGGTCTAACTGAACTAAAGGTATTGTATAATTTTTCAAAAATGCCTTTTCCTCCGCAAGTTCAGCATCATCATCATATTTAGTTTGTTTTAAAAGTTCTCGTTTAAATGCAAATGTACCAGCTGTAGCGTGCATAGGCCCATATGGACCGAATTGATAAATTTTATCTAAATCATTAAAATAAATATAAACAATACTACTTCCTACTGCTAATGCTCTAGGTACAGCTCTTAATCTATTTACAGCGTGATTTACCCTTTCTGGGGGATAGTAATCATCATCATCCATATAAACAATTATCTCACCCTTTGATTTTTCGTGCATATAATTTCTTTTTCTACCCAATTTCATTTTCTTTTCTACTCGTGTATATTTCACACACTCAACACCTTTAAACAAATCTTCAACGCTATCTTCACCATCATCTATTACGATCCATTCCATTAATTGTTTTGGATATGTTTGTGCTTTGAAACATCTTATTAATTGTGGTATAAATTTTCTTCTATTATATGTTGGAGTACATACACTAACGAATGGTTTTCCGTTAGGGCTTACTGTTTTCTTTTTTCTATTTTTTTTACCCATCTAAATTATATTAAAATTTAGAGTGATTGTTTTATATAATTTTATATTTAATTATATAAATTTAAACTAAACTTGAAATACCAAGCATACCAAGACCAAATAAAGCACAAATTATACCTATAAATATCATTGCATCTCTATGCCAATCCCAAATAGCTCCTATAGAAATAGCCCACATTGCTGCTATTGAAAAACACCACAACCATTTATATTTTTTACCATAGTTTCTAAAATTAGATAATTTGTCAGGATTTGGGTTAAGATTGAATATTGTTAAATATATTGTAAATAAACCCCAAGGCCAGAAAAATCCACCCATCCATCCAAAAAATATACAACCCAACGCAAATATAAATAACGGAATTATTAAAAAGGTTTGATTATTGAAAGCCGCCCAAAATAATAATCCCGTACTCGCTATATTTTGACCAATTATTGCTAATATATTTACAATAGGAAGTACTACAACAAATTTAAGAACATCATAGGCTTGTTCTCCTAAACTTGTAGGTTCCTTATGATCTTTAAAAACAGATTCATTTACAGTTTCTAGAAGCATTTTAAGAGCCATACGTTGATACTGCCAAAATGTTTTGAAATATTCTCCAATACCACTCATTAAGAAATTATCATTTTCTATCAAATTATAAGGCATTCCATATTTAGTAGAATCGAAGAAATCTTTCCTTTCATTAACATCCTTATTGAATCCACCTTTTTGTTTATATCTCTTCTTTTTACCACCCTCTTGTGGATTTGGCTTGGTAACTCCATCTATAGGTTGTTGTGGGTTATTTTGATTGTAAATTTTTTTTATTTTCTTACAAGTAATTCCCGAGCCCTGTTCGCCTTTTCCATATGGCGCTCCTTCTCCATCAGGTAACGATTCCTTTAAAAATGTGGATTTTTTTGTTGATTTTAAAACAATATCTAACCAACTACCTTGATGATAAATAAAAAATAATTGTAATAGGGGGGCAATTATTATAGCTAAACAAGAATAAGATAATTTTTGGTTTGTTGTTAATGGTTTTTTCTTCTTTTTATTTTTTCCCGCCTTCTGTGCTTTTTTTTTCCTACTATTTTCGGATTCTACTCTTTTCTTTTCTCTTTCAGCCTTTTTTGCCTCTTCTTCGTTTTTTTTCTGTTTATTTTTTGCTGCGTATTTACCATCTTCATACATTTTATCTAATAATCCTGGCATATATATATAAATTAAATATAATAAATAACTTAAAATTTTAGTAATTAATTACTTATAATGAAGATAGAAACAACCCCCCAATTAGACTTTCATAATGTTTTAATTCGTCCTAAAAGAACTACTATTTCATCAAGAAGTGAAGTTGATTTGGAAAGAGAATTCACATTTGTCCATTCAACTTTGAAATGGAAAGGCGTACCTATTATCGCGGCAAATATGGATACGACGGGTACATTTGAAATATATGATGTTTTGAGTAAGCATAAAATGATTACATGTTTAAATAAATTTTATAATGTAAAAGACTTTTCTCAAAGAAATGAAAAAAATATGACACTTAATCCAGATTATTTTATGATTTCAACAGGCATAGATGAAAGTCAAATGAGTAACTTACACGAATTAGTTGAATATTCTAATGCTAAATGGATATGTGTTGATGTGGCAAATGGTTATATGGAACAAGTGGTAACGTATTGTGAGAAATTAAGAGCTGTATTTCCTGATAAAATTATCATCGCAGGTAATGTTGCTACAAGAGAGATGGTCGAAGAGTTAATAATTAATGGTAAGGTTGACGGTGTAAAAGTGGGTATTGGTCCAGGTAGCGCATGTTTGACAAGATTAAAGACCGGTGTTGGTGTGCCACAATTAAGCGCTATTATTGATTGTGCCGACGCAGCACACGGGTGTGGTGGATTTATTATTGGAGATGGAGGAATAACTTGTCCGGGAGATATGGCAAAGGCATTTGGTGGGGGTGCTGATTTTGTTATGTGTGGGGGAGTATTCGCCGGACATGATGAAAATCCTGGTGATGTTGTTGAAAGAAATGGAGAGAAATTTAAACTTTTTTATGGAATGAGCAGTCAACTTGCTATGGAGAAACATTATGGAAAAATGGCGAAATATAGATCAAGTGAAGGGAGAGAGATAAAAGTAAAATATAAAGGAGCATTAGAAGATACTGTTCTTGATTATTTAGGTGGAATAAGGTCGATGTGTGCTTATATCAACGCTCATAAAATGAAACATATCAGTAAATGTGTTACTTTTGTAGTTGTAAGCCAACAATTAAATACACATTTAGTAAAATAAATATTATATTTATAAATTATATATAATGATATCAAGTTTATTTGTAATGTTATTTTTGGTAGCTATGGTAATTTTTATAGTTTATCATTTTTATATAGATTATAGCAATTGGTCAAATACAGGAAATACATTTGCTGAAGGTATGACAAATACTGCTAGCGGGAAGGGCAATCCCATCTCCATTGTATCGGCATCACAATCGAGTACTGGATGGGGTGGCGACGCGAACAGGATTGTACGGGACAGTGGTTGGAGCGACAATTGGGGGTCGGGGAAATGCACACATACTAATGGTGGAGGCTGGTTGAGAGCCAAGCTTGATGGACGATACGACGTGACGGAGGTCCAGATTCTTAACCGCCGCGACTGTTGTTCGGATAGGATCAAGAACGCTAAGGTCTATGTTCTGGATGGCGAAAAGAAGCACCTGTGTGGTGCTGTTGCGACGGGCAACAAAGGCTGGCTGACCGTAATATGTCCATCCGAAGCAGTGGGAAACACGATAGAGGTGTCCACTGAGGATACCAACCAACACCTGACGATATGCGGAATGAAGGTGTTGGGTAACACTGTTTCCAAAGCTGGTGCTGCAGCACAAGCAGCACCAGCAGCACAAGCAGCACCAGCAGCACAAGCAGCACCAGCAGCACAAGCAGCACAAGCAGCACCAGCACAAGCAGCACCAGCACAAGCAGCACCAGCACAAGCAGCACCAGCAGCACAAGCAGCACAAGCAGCACCAGCAGTACAAGCAGCACCAGCAAATAATTTAAACAGCGACCAAGTATTATCTCGAACAACTAATTCTAGATCAGGGATAAATAATCCTATGGAAATAGATGTCGCGGGTAACTGTAAGCCTGGATGTATAGCACCAACCGGTCCATTTGCTAATTGTAAAAATATTACTCAAGAAGGGCAACCTAAAAAAAGTTGTCCTTATACCTGTTTTAATCCTACTTTAGAACCTAATAAATGCCAATACGAACAAGATTGTAATGCTTGTGGAATCAAAATATTTAATCCAGATGATGAACCAAATATGGAACCAAAACAACCAAATATGGTTCCAGAACAGCCATATATGGATCCAAAACAACCATCATTCGCAGGACAACAAGCTGACATACCTAATGGTTCTCCTCAAGCCACAACATTTCAGGCCGGTCAAGTAAATACATCAGTTCAACCTAACAACCCATCCTGGGGCACTAAAACAGATGGAATACAATCTACACAATCGTTGGCTACACAATCTGGAAATAATACTTTATTTAATGAAAAAATAATGACAACTGTTTTAGGTAATAAAAATTTAATACCATCTGATATAAATATTACTCTTGATAAACAAAGTAATTTTATAAGAATTGCCAAGGGATTTATGCAAGATTTATCAAATATTAGAAATGTGGCTTTACCCAATATAGATAATAATGATTTTGAATTGTTAGGTAGAGTAATAGCAAAAATTAAAATACAAGAAAACGAACAGATTACCGGTCCCCAAAATGATGTTATGAAAAAGCAACTTATTAATTCTGTTAATAATATTTTAGCAGGAACTACTATTTCAAATAGTCAAGTAGATTGGGAATCACCACGAACAACTGCTAAAATGTCAACAACTGGTATGTATAATGATAACGGTAATTCTATGCTTGGTTACGGAGATAAAGCAACAAAACATCATAGTGAAAAATCTGAAAATGGTTTATGTTTATGGAAAGGGTGTGAGAAAAATGAAAAGGGAAAACCTTATGATTCAGTTTATAGCTTGTACTAAAATATAATTTAGTAAAATTAATATATTATTAAATTATATATATATATGAATCCTTTACAAATTCTTATATTAATAATAATGGCATTATTCACATTATATCATTTTTGGAATGATATTAGGGACACTTGGAATACAGGAGGTAAATTTGGTGAAGGGTTTGTTTCACAATCCGACATTATAAATTTATATGGTTATGACATGTTGATGGACGCATGGCGTGGAAAGAATAATGAGGGTTTCCAAGAGGGTGCCAGGACTGCCAACGAAAATCGCTGGAACATGCCCAACCACAGTCATTACTTCTCTGGAAGTCAGGGTCCGCGTGGTTATCGTGGGTATAGAGGTTACACTGGTTCGACTGGTGGTCGTGGGTCGACTGGTGGAAAAGGTGGAAAAGGTGGAAAAGGTGATAAAGGTGATGCGGGTGGAAAAGGCGATAAAGGTGATAAAGGTGATAAAGGTAATTCAGGTACCGACGGTACGGGGTTGACATTGAAAACCTTTGCGATTGGGACAAGCTACACCCCCGGAGACTATGTATTTTCCAACGATGCTATGTGGATAGCAAAAGTACCCTTTAAAGCAACCGCGAATCCTACAGCAGGTGTTCAATGGACCGAGTTTAAACCTCCTGCTGGAAAAGATGGAGACAAAGGCATTCAAGGTGAAACTGGACCAATTGGTCCTATAGGTATTCCGGGACAAGACGGTAATAAAGGGGCTGTTGGCGATAAAGGTGAAATTGGAACACCAGGTGTCCAAGGTGAAACTGGAACTGCGGGTGTTGTTGGCGCTGTAGGACAAACTGGTGCTGAGGGGACTGCCGGGGTTGGTTTGAAACTTCGTAAATTTAATATTGGCGAAGACTACACAAAAGGAGACTATGTGTTTCAAAAGTCCTCTAAAGGGGACGGTCAATCCATGTGGATAGCCTCTGGTTTCAAAAATATATATAATGGATTATTTACAAGAGAACCTTTTACAGCTGCTGCTATACCGAAGAGTTCCAAGAATTGGGTAGAGTTTAAAGCTCCAGCAGGACCTGCTGGACCTGCAGGAGCTGCTGGTGAAAGTGGTGCGGATGGCAAGGATGGTTCGCCTGGCAAGGATGGTTTAGAAGGTAAGGATGGCGAACACGGAAAGGAGGGAGTAGCTGGAAAGGATGGTATTTCTGGAAAGGATGGTATTTCTGGAAAGGATGGTATTTCTGGAAAGGATGGT
>Ga0114995_10002461_pt1 | contig 12820 bp, 12 predicted proteins | sample ArcticOcean_MG_C_11_FD_87038 | JGI IMG/M metagenome (GOLD analysis project Ga0114995, IMG submission 87038) | Marine microbial communities from western Arctic Ocean - ArcticOcean_MG_CB2_154 | ecosystem: Environmental > Aquatic > Marine > Oceanic | place: Arctic Ocean: Canada Basin | collected... | reverse complement strand
GAGGGGGAGTTTGCGGCGGCGGCGGCGGAGGCGGCGGCGAAGAGACGAAAAGAGAAAGCCGAGAGGGCTGCGAAAAAAACGAACGCTTCGTCGGAGAAGAAAGGTAAAGCCAAACAGAAAACCAGCGCGGATGGAAGCGAGACGGGAGAGAAGAAGGAGAAGACGAAAAATACGAAAACGAAAAGGTCCGTAGCCGACGCGGACGACGGCGAAGTCGTGAAGAAGAAGAAGAAGAAGAAAGTTCTGTCTGAGTAGAGGTACGATATTTTTGTAACTCGTCAATCCCCACTTTGTTTGTCTCATCCTTCACATGTACAGGTGCCGGGCGCGCACCACTGCAGCCTCCAGCGTCGCCCGCGCCTCAGCCCCCGGCATCAGCCCGAGCGTCGCGAAACCCCACGCAACGTTCGCCGCGTCTTGAGGATTCATGTCCGGACCCACTCGCACCACCGCAGCCTCCAGCGCCGCCCGCGCCTCAGCCCCCGGCATCAGACCAGTTTAGGGTTTAGGGTTTAGGGAGTTTATCATCGAACGACGCAGAGCCATCGCGGGCATCACCGGAGCCCAGGGCGCGGGTTGCGGCGGCGGCGCGGCGCGAGTCAACGCCGCCGCCGCCGTCCTCGACGACGCGATAGCGCAACCCGCAAGCCTCGCACTCTTGTTCTTGTTCTTTCTTTTCCACTGGAAACGCCGGCACAAACGCCTCGCCGCTTTTTTCAACCCCCGGCCTCGTTTCGTGCAGCACTTCCTTCGCGGTTTCCGACCCGAAGCCGCCCGGTAGCCACTTTTCGTAAATCTTTTCAACCGCCGGGTTTTCGTGGCTCTGTCGAACCGCCGCGTTTTGGTCCAGGGCGTACACGGCGTCCGCCCTTTTCTGAAGCGTTTCTTTTTGGTTTTTCGACCGTGGTTGCCCCCCTCCCCCGATACACCCTCCAGGGCACGCCATGATTTCCACAAAGTCGAATTGCAGAGATCCGTCTCGCATGTTTTGAATTACTTTTTTCGCCTCGGCCAAGCCGTTCACGACGCCGAGCCTCAGGGTTTTGTCGATTCCCTTTCCCGTTTTTGGACTCAACAAGCTCACGTCGACCGTCTTTAGCCCGTCGAACCCGCGAACCTCGTCGAGCTCAAGCCTGGGTAGCACCTCGCCCTCCGACACCACCGCGTACACCGTGCGCACCGCGGCTTCCATCACGCCTCCGGTGACGCCGAAAATCTGCCCGGCGCCGCTTCCGTGTCCGAGCGGGTCGTCGAAACTTTGCGGTGCCAAGAATTTTGGGTTGATCCCTTTGCTTCGCAGCAGCGCACCGAGGTCCCGCGTAGTGATCACCTCGTCCACGTCCCGGACGCCGCTCGTGACGTACTGCGGCTTTTGCGACTCGCCTTTCTTGCGCACGCACGGCATGACGCTGACCAGAAAAATGTCCTCCGGTTCGTGCCCGCCCCACACGTCCTTCGTCACGCGCTTCAACAAAGCGCCTAGCATCATGTGCGGGGACTTACAAGAACTTACGTAAGGCCACACGTCGGGCATGGTTTTCTCAACCAGCGAGATCCAGCCAGGACAGCACGAGGTGAACATGGGAAGCGGCTCTTTTTTGTGAAGAAGCTCCTTTGTGTCGTCACCGCCGCTCTCTTCGGCTGCTTCCATCACGCGTTGCAACAGCTCCGTGCCTTCTTCGCAGATACACAAGTCAGCCGCGGTGTTCGTATCGACTACCTTGTCAACGCCTAGGGCGCGCAGAGCGGCGACGAGCTGTCCAGGTGAGAACGCACCAGGGGGCTCGCCGAACTCTGTGGGAGGGGAGGAAGAGTGTTGTTAGTTCATGGAATCCTTCGTTGATGCGTCGCGGACGACTGCATGATGATGATGAGAGACCACCAGATTGTGATCTTTCCAGTGGCAAGTACCTTCGGACAGCGCGACGCGAACCGCGGGGGCGGTCTGCGCCACGACCAAACGATTTGGGTCCAGGGACGCGTTGTCAAGAGCGGCGAGGAACGCGGTGGCTTCCGAGGTGAGTTTCTCGGTTTTGTCGGACGACTCAGCGCGGGGTGGGGTGGCTGTGAGCGGTCGTCGGGGCGGTGCGCAGAAGACAAGACGTCGCGAGAACGCGCATGTTGGAGTACGTGTTGGAGTACGTGGCGAGATGGAAAGGGCAAACATCGCGGTTGTGCGTGTTGAAGTGCCATCGGAAGGCGTCGAGCAGGTTTCCGAGAGCGAAGAAACTGAAACTACGACACCACAAAAAAGGTTCAGGGATAAAAAAAACAAAAAGTGACGAGACACTCGCGTGCTCACCGCCGTACCGCCACCCTCTCGATGTGGAGGTACACGCCAGTCCTCAACGTGTGCGTACAGCTGTTGCTCTCCTGTCTCCTCGGGCTCATCGCCGCAGTCACCGGGGTCGTGAAACCCAAAGATCGAGCTGCGTTGCAGTTGTTCGTCTTCCACTTCTCCTTGCCTTTGCTCGTTTTGAGGGGAGTCGTCACGCGCGTGGATTTCTACGACCAAACGCTGTACCCGTTCGTGGCAATCTTCCTCGTTCTTCGCGCGCTGGCGCTTCTGGTATCCCTCGTCGTCGTGTCCGTGCAAACAGCGAGTTGCGGAAACACACGAGTCCATCCCGTGCAAGACAACGCAAGGCACGACGAAGAACCAACTCACACCAAGTATTCGAAAATTTGCGAAATTTGGCTCGGTTTGTCCTGGATGTCCACCGTGGTCATCGGCCTTCCCGTGCTCACCGCCGCGCTGCGTGACGAAACCCTCGCGGTGAAGTTTTCCTTACAAGCCGCAATCTCAAGCTTCATCTTCCAACTGCCAGGCGTCCTTGTGCTGCTAGAGACGCACGCCGAGAAAACAAACGAAACGCAAAGCCGAAACTCTCGCGAAGGAAAAAACGTGCTCCGCCGAGTTTGTATTCGCCTCGCCCGGAACCCCGTGTTGTGGGCCATCGTGTGTGGAATCGTTCTGTCCATGACACACACTGGCACGTGGTTCAACACGACACGCACGTTTCAATTCTTAATTAACACCGCACAGTCCTTCGGCCAGTGCGTGACCCCGATCGGGATGTTCGTCACGGGGGCGTGGATAGGGCATCGAAAGTTTCCCGGGAATACGGATCGCGTCGAAACTCGCTCTTTGTCGCGCGGAGACGGCCCTTTGTTCGAGCAGGGCCCCGATTCGGAGTCGGGGCCCTCTTCGGAGACACACACGTCACGAGGCACAAACATTTCAATTATCCGTGTCGTGTCCATCGCCGCAGTGTTACTGGGTAAGATACTCGTCCTGCCGTTCATCGCGCTTTGGTTGGCGCGAATACTAAACTTGTCAAAAGACGAAACCTACGCCGCGACGCTCGTCGCGAGCCTTCCCGTTTCCGTCGCCGGCGTCGTCGTCACGGAACGCCACGGCGCGCCCTCGGCATTGGTCGCCGCACAAGTCATGTGCGGCATCGCACTGTTACTGCCCACAACTTTGGTGTGGTGCGTCGTGCTGGACGTGTGAGGAAGGATTTTAAGTCAGAAGTACGTACGCCGCCGCTACTTCTCGCCTGCTTCATCTTTTCATCAAATCTTTCGGAAGAATACAAAATTCTGGGCCACCCGCTGAGTCAACAACGTTCGCTCACCTCTCGCCAGACCTCACCGCACAGGTGAGGTTAACGTCCGGTCTGCGAAGTGATGCGCGACGACCGAGTGGAACGCAAAGCGGCGGCGAGCGTGTTGGAATCAGTCTCAAGGTACGTTTGACCCGCTAACGTCCCGCGGTCATCTCCAGGTATTTCCCGTTTCGATTTCGTTCCGTTTTTTCTCGAAGCACGCAACAGCTCTCGCCATCCCCACCTGGACCCTGACCCCCACCCCCGTATTCACTCATAGGTCCTCGGCGAGTATGGCGTCTGAGGTTGGCGAGGCAGTGAAGGACTTGCAGAGGTTCGCCCCCGGGGTGACCATCGCGGCCGCGTCTTCGTCCGCGTTCGTGATCACGGCTCGCGTGGCGAGGAGCGCGGCGTACGCAGCAGGTGTGTCATGCGCCACGCCGGTGCTCGGCACGCTGTGGGGCATCGCGAGCGTTGGTGGGGCGTCCGCGCTGGCGGGGCAGACAGCGCGAGTTGTGATGGAGTGGCCGAGCGGCGATTTGCCAAAGAACATACAAGCGTGGGGAGGCATGACCGTCGGCGGGCTAGTCCAGCGGCCGTTGGAGACGTTACACCGCACGATGCACAACTTTGACAACGCGACGACGCGCACGGAGCTGGTTAAAGATGCTATTTTCGGCAGCCTTGTGTACGCCGTGCTCGGACGGGGCGTACAAACAGCGTTACCCAGCGATATTAGCTACCCCGGTGCGCTCGCGAACAAGAGCTTGAGCGCGAACGGCGCGCACTACGCGAGCGACGCGCAGCGGAAAACTCTGGCCGCTTTTTTAAAAAAGGACGGGTGTCATCACTGCGGGAGCCGGTTGGGGAAGGTGGTGGGCGACCACATGCCTCCGAACAAAATGGCCTTCGGCAGCGGCGCCGCAGCACAGGCAGCGAGGGAAGGCACTTGGAAAACCAGGGTGTGGAACTTAATAAGGATGGTTCCGAAACAGCGCTTCTACCCGCAGTGCCGTCCGTGTAGCGACAAACAAAGCACCGCGGTGCGGATGGGTTCGAAAATTCTGGTGCAGCACGGGGGCGCGCAAAGACTGGGAATACTCGTCGCACTGCTCGTCGCCGCGAGGCACTACGCAAAGAAACACCACCCGAACGAGTACGCCGCGGTTGCGAAGAAGCTGGAAAAGTTTCCCCTGCTCATTACGTGAGGGGGAGGAATACGGACTCGTAACTAGACTATTAGTAGTCGAGGACGTATTAATACGAGACGCCTGGGCGACGGAGATTCGTATTGAGTCCCGTCGCGTTGTACCGTAAAGAATGTATTTTGGAAAGGCCTTGAGTACGTTCGCTTCTACCCGGGAGACTGATTACAAGGAGAGTTGAACCCTAGACTAGTTCAAGCACCTTGTTCACCACGATTTTCTCGAAGGATTCACGCACGCCGAACGTCGTCTGTTCCATCGGCAGGTGGTTCGCGTCCGGTAACAGAACGTACTGTAAATCACTCTCCAACATCCCCGCTTGTTTCATCGCCTCCACGAACCCTTCTGCCAGTGCGGGCGGTGTGGTTTCGTCGAGGACGCCGACCAGCACCAAAACCTTTATTTTGTTATCAGCTAACTTCGGAAGCTCCGTGCGGAGCCGGTCACCGCCACTTCCGAACCGCCCAAGCCCAGCCCGGAACAGCTGCAACAACCCGACGTCCCACCCTTCCGTTTTCGTGGGTTTCACGTATTGCGCCCGAGTTTCAGGGTCCAAGTCCGCGTACGTAACCCCCGCTTCCACCGCGGCGGTTTGCCGCCGGACGCTTCCCCGTACTACGTTCAAACCAGGCCCGTCTTGAGCGATCAAAAAACGAAACCAAGCGAAACGTATCGCGCGGTCAAGAGGGAGCTTGAAGCCGCTGCTCGATTTAGTAGAGCTTGATTCTTGTTTGTCGTCGTCCTCCGAAGAAACTTTCTCGCCCACGAACACGGCGGGCGCCACCGCTAACAACGCGGAACACCGAGTCGGTTCACTCAACGCGACGTCCAGGGCCACGGGCGCGCCCGCGGAGTGCCCCAGCAACGCAGCTCTTTCAATACCAAGCGCGTCCATCACCTTCAACGTGAACTCGACCTGGCCTTCCGGGGTGTACACGCGGTGGTAGTTGGGTTTGGGTTCGTTTTCGTTTCCGTTTCCGTTTTCACTTTTGTTTTCATATCTCGGCGCCGGCGGACGGCTGGTCAGGCCGTACGGCGGTCGGTCAATCGCGATTGCGCGCAAACCCGCTGCAGACGCCACCCTCGGTAGCAAATACCGGAACGAATACGTACTGCCGTTCGCGCCGTGCATGCACACGAGCGCGTCGGTGTTTGGTGTTTTGTTTTCGCGTGTCGTCGTCGGGAGAGATTCCTTGTAATGCACGACAATGGATTCGCCATCCATTTCGATCGTGACGAACTTGGAGTCCACATCTGCTAGGGATTTTGGCGGCACCAAACCGGTAAGCGGCTTCGGGTCAGGGTCCGAGAAAGGCTCCACTACTAACTCCTCGAAGTCCTTGGTGACCTTGGCTCGGCCAGATTCGAACAAGGACCGAACCAGGTCACCGAGCACATCATCTTTCCCCGCGCGAACCGTCGTCACGAAACTTCGCGAGGAAGCGTGTTCACGAGCCGGCCGGCGTCGCGGCGCGACACCAGGCACACGGCGGGGAGGCGTCACGCCGGTCGGACCACGACGCGCGGACGCCGCGACATCGACGGGGCACCGCATGGACCGCATCGTGTCGTGGAACGCGCCGTGCATTGTGGATGACGTCGACGGGACAGTATTCTTTTTGGCGAACGCCAAGTGGCAACTTCAGTGCAGAAAAATCAATCACTTTTCCCGAGACCGAGGTCGCGAGGTGCTGGCAGTGTCCCGCCGCGCGATGCCGGCGGAGAGCGTCTTTGGGGACGCCGCGGGCGAGTGCGCAGCACCTGCGACGTTTCCCAAGAATCGTAACAAGCACGCACACGTCCCCAGGGAGGAATGGCGGCGGCTTCACCCTAAACCCGCGGTTTCGGGAAACGAGGACACGGGCGATTTCGGGAGCCACGGCGGTCCGAGGCGCCCCAGGGAGGTGCTCGGCATCGAGCGCAGTCAGACCCAGCTGGACGCGGCGAACTCAGGGAACTTACAGTTGTGGGGCTTGCCTAGCGTGGAGAGTTACTTCGAGCTTGAGGATGCGCGTTTGCGATCAATACAGGAGTTGGATGTGTTCATGAGAGATGGTAAGAATTCGCCCCGAAACAAACACCACGAGTGCGCGAAGCATCACATGAAGTGGGGCCGCTCCACGCACAACTGCGGTGAGTGCTGGCTCATGAAAGGAAACTGCGTGTGTTCGGAGCTAACAAATTGCACCCCAAAAATAGCACCGCACCGAGTCGTGGCGTACGTGCACCACCTTGAGTTTGGCCGGGGGAACAGCAGCGGGTGTTTGATCAAGCGGTGTTTGGGCGGTGAACTGCTTGTAGCGGGCTTGAAAGAACACGAAGAAAAGTTACAAAAAATATGCCACGAAAACAAAGGGCGCATCGCGGTGCTGTGGCCGCGGGGAACCGTGGAGTTCGGCGAGATCTTGGCGAGTGTGGGGGGGATGGAACGCGGTGCTGGAGGGATTGACATCAGTGCTGGTAGTGCAGGAGAGGATACTTGCGATTCATCCCCAAGAGATACTCCGTGCGATTCACCTGGAAGAGAAACTCCGTGCGATTCATCTGGAAGAGATACTCCATTGTCTAATTCACCCAAAACAAGTAACTCCGGGTGGACCTTCATCGCGGTGGACGCCACGTGGAACTGCGCGCGGAAGATGGTCAAGCGGATTCCGGTGAGTATTTCCCATTTACCACATTTCGTCGACTGATTGCCTATACTTGTACCAGAAGGGACTATTACCTCTGCCCAGACTGTTTGTCCATACATCGCGATATACGCGACTGACATTTATTTTATTTCAATCAGGCGAACGTTCCGAGAGTGGGAGTTCCGCCCGAGGCGTTTGAGTTACTGGCAAAGAAAACGCCGCCACTACCGGAGCACGACTCGTTGTTAGGACCGGTGCGGAAGTACGACACACGGAACGAGCCGAATTCCGAAAAGGAAGGAAGAAGGTCCACGTTCGAAGGTACGTATTGCGCCTTTCCCAAATCCAGGCACACTATTTGCCCATACAAGACTGACACTTTTATTTAACAATCGAAGCCGTCGTGGCGCTTTTGCTTTCCCTGGATTTGGCGAGCGAAACCGCGTGCGAGTCATTACTGAAAAACGTCAAAGTTAAAGTAAACGGGGTGCTGGCGCAGAAGAAAATGCCACCCGCGTATTTGCTGCCAGACACAGCGACGGGTTTGTTGGGCGCCGGTGGTGCTTTAGTCACGGAGTTCACGGCGGCGAAAGTAGAGTCGGGGGGATGACTGTCCCTTCGATGCGGGGAAAAATAGCGTTTCATAAAAAGTTGCCCGAAATCGTTGCACCATTTACCTAATTTCCCGAAGTCAGCCAACACAGCGCCCGGGCGCGCCCGTCACCATGCGCACTTCCCTGGCCCTCGCGGCGCAGCTCAGCACGTGCGTCGTGCGCCGCACATGTCGCCACCCCAGCGCCCTGCCCCCTGGGCGCAGGGCGTGGTCGTCACAACCGCGCCGACGCTGTGTGGCGAGCGCGACCGCCGACGATTTCGTTGGGGACGGCGGTCAAGCGCGCACGAGGACTAGTGAGGAACCCCCCCCCGCTACTCCGACGCCAAAGAGCAACAAAACACGCGACCTACAACAGTCCTACGACCTGATCAGGGCCATAATATGTGACCCCACTCAGCTCGTCAAAGCCGTGGCGAGTGGCAAGGCGAAGGGCCACGACCCGTCGTGGCGAAGGGTGGAAATGCGGCCTGTTTTGTTAAAAAAAGGAGGCGTCAAGTTACAAGTCGTGAAGTACGACGAGCGCCAGGCGTTTACCAGTAACCATAACTACGATATACTTGCCACTGAGAGTGGTAGGGCGAACGGACGAAACACGAACCGAGGTCGATCCTCGGAAGGTTCTGGTAAAAATAATTTAAGCGCCGCCGAGGTGACGAGCGAAGCGTTCGGTGAAGGTTTCGGGAACTGGCGCGTGGAAACGTTGGAAACGGTTGTCCAAATCAAGGTTCTTAAAAACGATTTGGCACAGGTGCACGAAACAAAGGCTTTGTTGTCGAACGCGAAAGGGCCCGGCGGCAAAAGAACAACCCTAGTTACCCCGGGGGGGGAGGGAAGTAACATCACTGACCACGACCGGGAGAAACCGAGGTTGCTGTCACCCGACGACCCGTTTCTAATCGCGGTCGGCGTTTCCTCGAAGGATGGAAAATCCATAAAAGCCAACCGGCGCGACAAGTACAAACAAGTCGAGGAGTTTGTGAAACTGGTGGAGTTCGCGGTTAGCGATGCGGTGAGCTCGGGAAGTAACGAGTTAAACTGGCCAACGGAAACCCGACCAGTACGACTGGTGGATCTCGGGTGCGGCAACGCGTACCTCACCTTCGGCGCGTACGCGCACCTGACGCGCGCGCATTTGAAGAATGTGGATGACGAAAAAAGCGAAAAAAACGACGCGCAGAAAAAGAAAAACCAAATCTTCATGGAGGTCGTCGGGGTGGACGTGAAGCGGCAGTCGCGGGAGACGAACTCGAGGGTCGCGGTCGACATGGGGTGGGAAAACAACTGCGTTTTCGTGGAGGGAACCATCGCGGAGGCTGAGGTTACATTTCCAACGCCGCGAGCGGAGGATGGCGGCAATGCATCGCGGAATAACCCCTCGTCAGCGTCCGTGGTGGACGTCGTGCTGGCCTTGCACGCCTGCGACACCGCGACCGACGAAGCGCTGGTCCGCGCCGTGAAATGGCGCGCCCCGCTCACCCTGGTGGCGCCTTGCTGCCACCACGATTTGCAAGTACGCCTAAAGGAACACACAAAGCGCGCTGAAAACGGTGTTCAAACGTCGCACAACGGACAGGGACCCCTCATGAAGCACGGCATCTTACGCGAACGCATGGGCGACGTCCTCACCGACGCGTTCCGCGCGCACGTCATGCGCCTGTTGGGGCACAGGGTGGACGTCACGGAGTGGATCGGTGGGGAACACACGCCGCGGAACACGATGATCAAAGCGGTGCGGACGGGGGGCGGGGCTTCGAAACAAACGTGGCGCGAATACGACGCGATGGTCGCGGAGTGGGGCGTGACGCCGAGGCTGGCGGAGATGCTGCGTGATGAGTTGGCGGAAGCCAGAGCGGCGGCTTTCGCGGAGACGACGATAGTTTAAACTTTGATACTTTGATATTCGCAGACGCCAGTCCCGTTAAACGCGTTCGCCCGCGTCCGCGCCCGGGTTCTTGTCTCCGTCGTTTTCGTCAAACTTGACCCACCGGAACCCTCTTTCTTTCTGTACTCTGCGGTGCACCACGATTCCCACGATCGTGCCGACCAGGCCGAGCACCAGAATCGCGATGAGCGCGGCGGCGTACGTGGGGAGCTCGGTGCTTTTCGAATTGACGCTGACGCCCCCGGACGACGCGGATGGCATTGCCGCGGCGGTCGCGTTATCAGGCACCACTCCAAAATAAGTAGCGACCACCTCCCCGTCCGCGTTGTGCGAGCCGCTGTCAGGGCACGCGTAGTACTTCGCGCTGCACTGATCAGCGGTGCACTTGTCCGGCGAGCCGGCGAAGAACATCTTGTACACCAGGGCGTCCGAAGAGCTGCGCTTGCACCCGCACGTGCAGTCGGCGTACGTCGCCGCCGCGAAGCTGGTGGTGGCGGCGGTGCTCGCGCCGTAGTTTGGAGAGTTCGGGCACTGGTAGAACTCACCAGCGCACGCATCAGGGGTGCACTTCTCGGGCGACCCCGCCATGAACGGGTACGCCGTGGCCCCGTCCGTGTTGCAGATCCCTTGGCCGCAGCAGAGACAGGTGCAGTCGTGGTACGTCGCGGTGGTCAGGCTTACAGATGGGCAGTTCGCGGGCTCCGTAACACCGCACTGCGCCGCGGTGCATGCCGTGGGGGACCCCACGGCGATGTTGAACCTGCGCACCTCGCTCGTGCTCGTCTGCTGGCAGTCGCACGTGCAGTCCGTGTTGACGTCCTGGTCCGCGGTTTGCGCGAGCGCGCGTGCTGGGAGAAAGATCGCTATGGCAAACGCCAGCGCCATGACGGCGCACGTGACCCTGAAACACCGCATCGCGCGGGTGGTTTTCTTCCTGGGGTTAACACGAACCCGGTCACGTAGCGTCGCACGCGCGGATCGAAGCCAAAGGCGTCCGTGTTGGAGTGAGACGCACGCGCGTGTCACTCGGTATCCGTCGCGACGAGTGCGGCGGTCGGGATAAACATGCCGGAGATGGCATGGCGTGTGCCACCCCTCGGAAAAGGGTGTGAAAGGGGTGGCGTACCTGGCACGACATCCCTTTGAGTCTAGAAAAGACGTCAAACTCGTGTGTTCAATCCCCTACATACTGTGCACTGTACTCCCCTTCCATCTTGCACTTTGCACTTTTCGGCATCGAGTTCGTCGAACCGGCGTCCTCGACAACGACCGACGGGTGTCGGCGGTGCAACCTCATCATCCTTAAATCTGCCAGACACACCGCGACGCGCGTTCTGCTGTGCATCAGAGGCGTGGCACCCACGGATTGACCCCACACTGTTTGGTGCCTTACGCGATGGGCAAGACGGCGAAGCGCCAGAACAAACGCGCCGCGGCGGCCGTGCTTGCGGTGCGCGGCGGATTGGGCGGCGGTGGGAAACGTACAAAAAACATCGTCACAGATGTTTCGGCGGCGGCGTTCACCGGCGCGGTAGTCGCGGGCATGCAAACAGACGACAACTGCGGTGTTGACCTTAGTAGCGGTAACGCTCACGACCAGCCACTAGTCGCACAGAAAACAAAAACAAGCACCTCGATCACCCGGGTCGTCCGCGCGGTGGAGGGCGGGCTTTGTCAAGAAGCGTGCGTCGCGTTGGATGCGCTCTTGGCGGAGGTGGAGCGCGGCGAGCGACAAGACGCGGCGCCGCTTGATTTGTGCTCCAAGGTCTTGGGGATGTGCCAACGAACAGGCAAAGCGAAACCCGCGCTCCGGCTACTGCACCGAATGGACACGTGCGGCATGCCCGTGGGGGTGGTGCAGCTGCGCATGGTGTTTTTCGTGTGCTGCGCGAAAGGGATGGTGAGTGAAGCGCTGGCGCTGATGTCCCGACGCGGCGAGATAGACGGCGACGATGGCACCGGCCTTTCGAGCAGCGTTCGCTTGCTCGGCACGGATGTGTTAGTCAGAGGGTGCGGGATGATACCGGGAGGCGTGGATAGCGAAACCGCGGGGTTGCTGCTGGAGGGCGGGTTGCGAGGCGCTTTGGGAAACGGAAACAACTCTGAAGTTTGGGCACCCGTGGCCGCGAGTCAGCTGAAGTTTCACCCGCCCGTGGTGTGGAAGCCGCCCGGGGGTGGCGGGGGCGCCGAGGAGACGACGCCGGGCGCGAAAGGATCCAAAAAAGGAGCAACCGCAAAGAAAGCACAAGACATCGGACGGGACGCGGACGCGCTGGCGAAACAGCTCTACCCCCCCGGGGTATCGGGGGACGCGAGTTTCTACCTCGTCAGGTACGTATTGCGCGTTTCCCAAATCCAGGCACCTACGTTTGCCCATACAAGACGTTAACCACTTTTCGTTCACAATCGCAGCGAAAACGACGGCCGCCGGCGCCCCGCCGACCGCAACGAACTTTTACTGTGGGCGCCTGTTTCTTCAACCACGGTTCCGATGGAACCCCCCGGGCTTGACCCCGAAACCGATTTGGTTTCGGTTCCGAACCTACCCAACTCATTTTCGCTGGTAAACCTGCTGACTAAAAAGGAGTGCGCTTCGCTGCGAGCGGCGGCGCACGCCGTGGGGTGGCGCCGAGACGCGGGCACGGCGACGCAATCCGTGGATGACCGCCTGGATTACTGCGAGATTCTGATGTGGCCTGAACTGGTGGAGAAGGTGTTTTCGCGGATAAAAAGTCACCTACCCCCCGGCGCGTGCGGCGTAAACGCGCGGTGGCGTTTTTTCCGGTACGGACCGGACACGGTACGTGTTGCTTTTCCCAAATCCCAAGACTGTTTACTGCCCCTCTTTGACTGTTTACTGTTTACTCATACATCTC
>Ga0114995_10002450_pt1 | contig 12849 bp, 14 predicted proteins | sample ArcticOcean_MG_C_11_FD_87038 | JGI IMG/M metagenome (GOLD analysis project Ga0114995, IMG submission 87038) | Marine microbial communities from western Arctic Ocean - ArcticOcean_MG_CB2_154 | ecosystem: Environmental > Aquatic > Marine > Oceanic | place: Arctic Ocean: Canada Basin | collected... | reverse complement strand
GGGAGCCATAGGTGGTCTCGGTGACGGAAAACGAAGTTCGGTTGAGTCGCCCGAATGGGTCGCTCCGGTAGCGAGAGTGCTGCTCGACGCCGGCAACGACCTCCGGGTGGGCGGCCTGAACGAGCAGCGCTCGGACCCCGCCAACAAACGCCGCAGTGTCACCGATGACGCGCCACGAAATGGAGTCGGGGCCGAGTAGGCCCCGATCGCCCCGATAGTCCAAGGTGTTCTCGAGCGGCGTAGGGCCGTGAGAAAACAGCGATGTCGTGGCGGAGACGACTTGGTCACGGAGGTAATTGATCATGGTGTCAGCAGAACGTTGCCCCATAAAATGTAGTGATGGCTCCAGTCACATGCTCGATCGTTGTCCAGACTTTTTCGCGCGTCATGTGTTCGAGCCTGTTTGGGATTACCGCCGCGCTTTTGGTCGAGGGACAGGTCCCGCTTCGTCATGCAGGCACGGCAACCGAAGATGCATCATGAAGAATAAACCTCTTTCGCGTAGCTCCCGGCGAGCACCAAAGACTCCAGCCGACAGCAATGTCGTACGGGCCTGTTCTCGATACCTTGATGAGCATGAAGATCGGTGAACTTGCCAACACCGCGGGTGTCACGACGAAGACCATTCGGTACTACGAGTCGATTGGCGTACTCGACGAACCAGCTCGAAGCGAATCGGGGTACCGCTCCTACGGACCTGCTGCGATTGAACGACTTGACTTCGTCAAGCAAGCTCAGTCATCTGGCCTTGCACTCGCCGAGATCAGGTCGATCCTCGAGATCAAAGATCAGGGCGGCCAGACGTGCGAACACACCACCTCTTTACTGCGGTGGCATCTCGATGAACTCGATGCCAAGATTGTTGAACTGCAAACCGCCCGGGTCGAACTGCAAGCGATGTACAAGCGTGCCGGTGCGCTCGACCCGGCCGAGTGCACCGACGCGAACCGCTGCCAGATCATCACTGCCGAGTAACCGGTCACGATGTGACCAACGCCGCTTGACCCTTCCCTTGACCTTTTCCTTGACCTTGCCCTGGACTGGAAGGCGTACGTTGAAGTGATGACCGATCAGCACGTCGCTCAGGAACAGACGCTCGACCTCGACGTCGATGGCATGACCTGCGGCTCGTGTGCGGCGCGGATCCAGAAAACCCTTACCAAGCAGCCCGGCGTCTCCAACGCGGAGGTGAACTTCGCGACGGGCCGGGTTCGCCTGTCTCTCGACGGCACAGCGGATCTAGTTGGCTTACAAACGGCGGTCGACAAGGCTGGCTACACACTCCACGGGCCTGGGCCCGTCGAAACCGCAGTGGGTGACTTCGCCGTTGGCGGCATGACGTGCGGCTCGTGTGCCGCACGCATCCGCAAAGTGCTTCAACGGCAGCCCGGAGTTGCCGATGCTGAAGTCAACTACGCGACCGGCCGAGCCGTCGTTACCCCCGTTCCTGGCGCCACCTTCGACTCAGCTCTCCTCGTCGACGCTGTCAAAAAGGCCGGCTACGAACTCACTGGTCGCAACAACAACGCCGCCCGCGACGCCGTCGCATCGGGCCCAACCGCAGCCGAGCGCGCCGATCAGGCCGACGCCGACGAGGCGAAGCATCGGGCGCTGTGGCTCCGACGGGCCGTGATCTCGGCACCGGTTGCCTTGTTCATGGTGTCGACCATGCTGTACCACGACTTCGCAATGGAGAACACGTGGTTGCGATGGCTGCAGTTCGCGCTCGCGATTTCGATCCAGTTCTACGTGGGTTGGCCGATCCTCGTCGGCGCTGCACAACGCGCCCGCCACCTCGCAGCGAACATGGACACGTTGATCACGATGGGCACGCTCTCGGCGTTCACGTTCTCGACCTACCAATTGTTGACCGGCGGGATGGAGCTGTACTTCGAAGCTGCCGTGGTGATCATGTTCTTCATCACCTTGGGCCGGTACCTCGAAGCCCGTGCAAAGGGCCGTGCCGGCAAGGCACTGCGAGCCCTCGTCGAGTTGGGCGCCAAAGAAGCACGCCTTGTGCGTGATGGCGTCGAGGAGATGGTGCCGGTTGAGTCGGTGCAGGTCGGTGACCTCGTCAAGATCCGGCCCGGCGAGAAGGTGCCCGTCGATGGCGAAGTCGTCGAAGGTGCGAGCGCTGTGGACGAATCGATGCTGACCGGTGAATCGCTCCCGGTCGACAAGCAGTCAGGCAACAAGGTTGCAGGAGCCACGCTCAACACCTCCGGTGTCCTCACCATCAGGGCGACAGCGATCGGCTCAGAAACGGCACTCGCCCAGATCGTCAAACTCGTCGAAGACGCCCAGACCGGAAAGTCTGCAGCGCAGCGTTTGGCTGACCAAATTTCAGCGGTGTTCGTCCCGGTCGTGATGTCGATCTCGTTGCTCACGTTCCTGGGCTGGACCGTCATTGGCGGCAGCGTCAGCAACGGCGTGTACGCCGCGGTTGCGGTGCTGATCATTGCTTGCCCGTGCGCGCTCGGGTTGGCAACGCCGATGGCGATCATGGTCGGTACCGGACGCGGAGCCCAGCTCGGGATCCTCATCAAGTCTGTCGAAGTGCTCGAACGCACTCGACGCATCACCACGGTGGTGTTTGACAAGACCGGCACACTTACCGAAGGCGCCATGTCGGTCACCGACATCGTCACGATCGATGGCACAAGCGAAGCTGACCTCATCGCCCGGGCAGGTGCCGTTGAAGCTGACAGCGAGCACCCGATTGGTCAAGCCATCGCCGTCGCCGCAAGGCAATCGCATGGCTCGCTCGACCCGGTCATCGAGTTCGAGACCATTATTGGCCACGGCATCCGTGCCGACGTCGACGGCACGGCCGTGTGGGTTGGGCGACGCGAGCTCGCCGCTCAGGCATCACTTGAACTTCCAGGCTGGCTCGACGACGAAGCGGTCAAGCTCGAGAACCAGGGCCGGACCACAGTGTTCGCTGGCTGGGACGGCGAGGTCCGCGGCGTCATCGCTGTCGCCGACACCTTGAAAGCGTCAGCAGTCGACACCGTCAAAAAGCTCCATGGACTCGGCTTGACAGTCGCGATGATCACGGGCGACAACGCTCGCACCGCTCAGTCGATCGCCGATGCCGTCGGTATCGACCGAGTTATTGCCGAAGTGCTCCCGCAGGATAAGCAGTGCGAAGTGCAGCGGCTCCAAGAAGCTGGCGAGATCGTTGCGATGGTTGGCGACGGCGTCAACGACGCACCTGCACTTGTCCAAGCCGACCTCGGCATTGCGATTGGCACCGGGACCGATGTCGCCATCGAGTCCAGCGACCTCACCCTCATGCGCGGCGACGTCGCCGGCGTCATGACGGCGATCGAACTTTCCCGACGGACGTACCGCACCATCGTGCAGAACTTGTTCTGGGCGTTCGGCTACAACACCATCGCCATTCCGCTCGCAGTGTCTGGCCTCCTGAGCCCGCTCATTGCCGGTGCAGCGATGGCGTTCTCGTCGATCAGCGTCGTCATTAACAGCATCCGGCTCCGCCGTTTTGCACCTTCGGACCAACACCGATCCAGGAGATCCACATGACCAATTCAGCAACCACCACCTACTCCGTGCCCGAGATTTCCTGCGGTCACTGCAAATCCACGATCGAAGCTGCCGTGCAAGGGCTCGGTGACGTCGCTCGCGTCGAAGTCGACATCGAGGCCAAGACCGTCACTGTCGAAGGTGGGAACCGCTCCACAATCGTGACCGCGATCGAAGATGCCGGCTACGACGTTGCCCAGTGAACCGAGTCCTTTCCGTTGTGGCAGTCGGTGAGCACCCCTCGCGTTGACCGCATGTGGTGAGCGCCGACCCGGCCTTTGGTGATGGGGTGAGGCTCTTCAGCTCGCGGTCGCGGTTGTTGATGGAAGCGCCGACGTTGTTGTGGTCGATGACGTCGTGGCACCCGTGGCCGGTGGCGCCTCGTTCGGATCTGTGTAGTCGAAGATCATGGTTTGAGCGCCGTAGGTTTTTGGTTCTTCAACGCCGTCGAACATGTAGATCATGTCGGTGATCTCGATCAGGTCGGGCTGGTAAGACCGGCCGAGCTTGGCACTCGTCACGTTTCACCGTTGTGATCACGCTTCTGCAGGAACTTCGTCGGCGGGTCGGGATCGGCTCGCGAGTGTGGCGGCGGCAAGCGCGGTGCTGATGGGTACCGATGCGACCAACCCAATCGAGCCAACAAGCGCCCGCACGACTTCGACTGCAACGATCTCTCGAGTAGCGACCGACGACAACGACTGACCAGCTTCGCTGAACAACAACAGCAGCGGGAGTGACGCCCCGGCGTACGCAAGGAAAAGCGTGTTCACGGTCGATGAGATGTGGTCGCGTCCGATCCGTAACGCTCTGTTGTACAGCTCGGTGAAATTGGAGTCGGGCTTGGCGTGTTTGAGTTCCCAGACCGCCGACACCTGGGTGACGGTGACGTCGTCGAGGACGCCAAGGGAGCCAATCACGACGCCAGCAAGCAAGAGTCCCTGGGGGTTGATGTCGCTGCCCAAAGCGCTGAGGTAGCCAACGGTTTCGTCGGCGAGGCCGGTGAATTTTGACGTCACGACGAACAGCCACGCAAGGACAGCGGTGAGCGCGAGACTTGCGATTGACGCCAACAGCGCCGCGGCGGTCGCGAGGTTGAACCCGTGGGCCAAGAAGAGCGCAACGAAGGCAATAAGTCCTGAGGCAACGAGCGCAACAGCGAGGGCGTTCGACCCTTCAAGCAGCGCTGGAAGGATGAACCCCACGATCACAACGAGGCTCACAGCGAGCCCGGCCAGCGCGCCAACGCCGCGCCACCGACCGAGCACGACGATTGCCGTGACGAACACAAGGAGCAACAGCAACAGCGGCGTCGAGCGTTCGAAATCGTAAAAGTAAATCAGCGGTGAACCGCTGTCTTGGATCACGACGTCGACGAGAATCGAGTCGCCGCCCCGGATCGGACTGTTGAGCGACTGCTCGAAGGTCAATCGCTCGCCAACGTAGGCGCCGGAGTTCGGGATGAGTTCGATCTGTCGGCACCCCAGTAATGGGTCGTAGCTGCAGGGTTCAACGGCTTGGGACGTGACCTGCGCGGTGATCGGGTCGCCGTCGAGGCCGAGGGGGTCAGATCCACTGTTGGAGCGGCTCGGCCACAGCACGATTAACCCGATGATGACGCCGACAGCACACACCACGACTGCGGCCCACATGCCGCGACGGATGCGGTCGTCGACATCTATGTCGAGGCGAGTTGCTCCGTGATCGTGGCCCATGACAGCGTGAGAGAGCGACGGGGCGTTTGCTCAGCGCACAAGGTCGGTGGCGAACGCGATGCTGTGATGCACTTGGTAGAGCGCGAGCGCGAGCGTCGTGGCGATGACCATGACGGTTTGGGCACGTGTGGCGATGTTGGAACGTTCGACCGGGTGCAGCAACGCGGTGGCGCGTGCGGCGACGCCGTGATCGGTGATGCCAAGGGCCGGGGCGGGGCTGGCGTTCGCGAGCGCAACCTTGGCAATGGTGCGAGCAGCGAGGCGCCGGTCGGCACCGGTCTGGTCGAGGGCTGCTTCGTCGGCCCAACGTTCGAGATAGAAGTCGAGGCGAGCCATGACGGAGGCGGTGAACGGGATGAACGCCGTGGTGACGAGCGCCAACAGCTTGAACTGATCGTGACGGTGTCGGGCGTGTGCTTGCTCGTGTGCCAGGACTACGTCGAACTCGTTGTCGTCGAGCGCATCTCGTAGACCGCTCGAGATCGCAATCGTGCCGGCCGGTCCGGGGAGCGTGTAGGCGTAAATCTCGTCGGTGTCGATGAATTCGACGGAGCGGGTGCCGGTGCAGCGAAGTTGCTGATGATGTGCGAGGACGCGTGCGGCGCGGATCGTTCCGCCGAACGCTGCGGCCAGTGAGGCGATGCCGACGAGGGCGCCGACAGGCCGATACTCAGGGAGAAGGTGTCGGGACCAGTCGATGACTGGGTTGTGGAATCCAACGTGCGCAAGGCCGCTGAGCCCGATCAGCCATAGTGTTGGGACCGCGGAAATTGCTACTGCAGCGAGGAGAAAAGCGCTGCAGCGCGCTGCAGCGGCCGGGCTGAGCCGGTCGAGTCGGCGGCTGCCAGCAAGCGCAACGCCGAGTGTGACCACGAGCGGGAGTGCAACGAAGTTGATCACGGTGCGTCGTTCAAGATGGCAAAGAGTTGGGCGGCGTCGGCGGGGTCGAGTGCTTCAGCGAACCCGGCGAGCGCGGACTGGCGGTCTGATGCTGCATCAAGGATCGTGCGCAAACGTTGTGCCGTGAGGTCTGCTTCGCTGCTCGCGGCCTCGTACCGATAGGCGCGACCGGACCGCTTCCGGGTTGCCAAACCCTTGTCGCAAAGCCGGCCGAGAATGGTCGCAATGCTGGTGTAAGCCAGGTCGGTGCTCATGTCATCTATGACGTCACTGGGCGACGCTGGCTGGCCGATGTTCCACAGTGCTCGAAGGACATCTGTTTCGAGGGCGCCGTCAGCTCGTCGTGTCATGGTGCTGGTGATGTTTCTGATGTGGCGGCCTGGTCGAGACTGCTGGCGGACGGTGCCGGTTCTGACTCCGCTTCCTTGATGTCAATCTTATCGATGTTGCGGTGACGCAACCGGAACCCAAGGAAGGCCAGGGCGGTGAGCGCGACGATGACGAGCGCGATGCGGGTGGCGCCGAAGGACTGGGTGAGCAACACGAATCGCGTTTGCAGATTGATGCCGGCCTCAACGATTGAGTCGCTCGACCGGTTGCCGTCGTAGACCGAGAGTTCGTAGCGCCCGTACCAGATTGCGTATCCGCCCGACAGCATCAGCAGCACGCCAGCGAGCCGCGGCGCGTACACCGATGCGTTGCGCAGAGTTCCGACGAATGAGTCGTGGGCCAGTGCGGCCGACACGCTGAGCGCCAAGATGATCGTGCCCATCCCTGAGGCGTAGACGATGTAAGTAGTGATGCCGCCGAAGAAGGATTGTTGCATCGCGAAGGTGGACACCGACAAGAACGGACCGAGCGTGCAGGACAACGACACCAGGGCGTAGGCGAATCCAAAGGTCGCCATTCCGACTGCGTCGCGGCGTTGGGCAGTGACCCGGTTGTTGAACGGCAGGCGAGGTTTCCAGCCAGCGATGGAAGCAACTCCCATCGCCAACATCACGGCACCCACCGCAATCGTGACCCATGGCATCTGTTGACGGAGAGCGCTTGACCCCGAGCTGAAGACGACACCGACGATGATGATCATCGCTGCGAATCCGACGGACACCGCCGCTGACACCCCGACGGCGCGTGCGATGCGCCAGTCGGTACGGACCTGGGTGTCGTCACCGGCAACGAACGCGCCGATATAGGCGGGGAGCAGTGCAAATCCGCACGGGTTAATGCTGGCGATCATGCCAGCGGTGAATGCGAGCGCGAGCGGGGCGTTGAACACGGTTCACCTCCTCGGTGTGCAGTCCGACGTTTGAATATCTACAACATGTCGTAGTTTAGGAGGTGTGAAGCGACTCCTCCACGCGGTCAGCCCCGTCCAACTAATCGCTGCAGTAGTGACTGTGGCGCTTCTCGTGTTTGCAGCCGCATGCGGCGGTGCCCCGGAGGCCACGGAGCCCGCACCGCTCGTGGGGCCGGGCGTCGGTGCGGATCTTTACCAGTCCAATTGTGCGTCGTGTCATGGTGCCGACCTGCAGGGCACCGACAAGGGCCCGTCGCACTTGTCGATCGTCTACGAACCCAACCATCACGGCGACGATGCGTTCCGCTCGGCAATTCTTCACGGTGCACGGCAGCATCACTGGAACTTTGGTGACATGGCCGCGATCACCGGCCTCGACAACGATGAGATCGACGACATCATCGCGTACGTACGTTCTGAGCAGGAGCGGCAGGGTTTCGACCAGTGACCATCCTTGGACCTCAAGTTGTTCACCATGCTCCGCGACAGGCGAAGTACGACGTTGCGTCGTAAGGTTGAGTGGTATGTCTGAACGCCCGCCTTGCACGGACCCGCCGCGCCCTAGCTTCGCCAGTCGCATGGCTGCGGCAATCGGCGTACTCGTCGTAGCCGCTGGGCTTGTGCTGGTCCCTGCAACGGCAAGCGCCCATACCGGCTTTCAATCGTCCACCCCATCCGAAGGAGCAGCGATGGACGAGCCCGTGAGCCTCGTGACGATCGTCTTCACCGGCGAGGCCAACCCGGTCGGGGATCAGTTCGTCGCCTTGACACCTGACGGCGTCGTTCAAGTAGCCGCCAGTTTTGTAACTGTCGACGACAAGATCTTTTCGATCACATTTGACCCGCCGCTTGCTGGCGGTCGGGTCGGTATTCGCTGGAATGTGCAGGCGGCAGACGCGCACCCCATCGAAGGAGCCTTCTCCTTCACCGTGGCAGCACCCGCTCCGGTGGCTCCGGTCGCTCCGACCACGAGCGTCGCACCCGCTCCGGTGGCGGTCGAAGCATCCGAGGTGCCGCCCGCGGCCCAGACCCTCGAGGAGTTCCTGACTGTCGATAACTCGAAGCCGGGTCAAACCACCGCCACGGTTGGGCGCCTCGTTGGCTTCGTCGGTGTCACACTCGGACTTGGTGCCTTCGCCTTTGTTGCTACTGCGTTGCGCGGACGTCGCGGAGAGGTCCGCCGCGCTGTGTCGGCAGTTCGAGTGCTCGGCGCCGTCATCGTCGTCGGTGCCGCAATCGAATACGTGGGCGTCTCGCGGGTCGGTACCGAGTCGTTGGCATCGGGTTGGTCTACGGCCCCAGGCTTTGCGACCGTATTGCGCATCCTTGGTGGGATCGGGCTGGTCGTGGGTATTGGTGGGACCATCACGCGGGGCGCGGTTCAACGCTGGACCTCCAACGCCCGTTCGTGGCCCGCACTGGCCAGCGTCGTGTTGATCATTGCATCGTTCTGGTTCGACGGGCACACCGTCAGCAAAGGCTTCCGACCGCTCCACGCGCTCGTCAACAGCGTGCACGTTGCGGCTGGCGCAGTGTGGGTCGGGGGAGTGGTCGCCATCGCTGTTGTTGTCTGGTCGCGCTATCAATCGCATGAACCAATGCGCGTGGTCGAACTCGTCGTCCGCTTCTCCAAGATTGCCACCATTGCATTGGCTTCGGTCGTTGTTGCAGGCGGTGTCATGGCGTTCCTTGTGCTCGACTCCTTCGGCGAGCTGACGGGAACACCGTGGGGTAAAATTCTGCTCCTCAAGACCGCAGCGGTCGGTCTTGCCATGGCCGGCGGCGCGTACAACCACTTTCGGCTTCTGCCGTCTCTTGAAGCGGATCCCGAGTCGCCCGAACTCCTGACTGATCTGCGGAACACGGTCACTGCCGAAGCAATCATGCTGGTCTTTGTTGTCGCTGTCACGGCCTGGCTGGTTGCAGCGGCCTCGTAGCCGTGATTCCTCGACGGCCTCAGCCGTTGGCGTCGCGTCGTCATTGTTGACATGCTCGGGGTTCGGCCACTCACCTGACGGAGACCGCACCGACCGACGCACTAGAGCCAATCGATGTAGTTGCCGGGAAATCAAGCGGCTTCGCGACTTTCCTTGCGCGGGCAGCGCGCCGAGTGTCGGTTTCAACCATGATCTCCCTGGGAACGATCTCAAAGGGAACGATCTCAAAGGGAACGGTCTCAAAGGGAACGATCTTGAAACGAAGACCATGCCTGAGGAGGCGCATCACATGACGAACACATCTCGCCCAGCAGCCGCAGCTTCCACTGGCCAACCCGAGTTCGATGCAGATCGAATCGTCGGGTCGATCCGGGATGGTTTCGAGCGCGGGCTGACTCGGCCACTTGAGTGGCGCCGCAACCAGCTGAATGCAATGGAGACCATGCTGCGTGAGAATGCGGATCAACTCCTTGCGGCACTCGCGGTCGACCTCCACAAGCCTGCAACCGAGGCCTGGACGACGGAAATCGGTTTCACGCTTTCCGACATCGACCACCAGAGATCGCACCTTGCGAAATGGTCCGAACCGCGCAAGGTCAAGGTTCCGCTGGCATTTCAGCCTGCGACGGCGCGCATCGTGCCAGAGCCAAAGGGCGTCGTGCTGGTCATCGCTCCATGGAACTACCCACTGCAGCTTTTGCTGTCGCCGATGGCCGCAGCGATCGCCGCCGGAAATGCGCTTGTCGCGAAGCCATCCGAGCTGGCTCCGGCGACATCCGAAGCCCTGGTCGAGCTATGCGCCAAATATCTCGACACGACAACAATTGCAGTCGTCGGTGGCGGGGTCGAGGAGTCGAGCGCACTGCTCGATCAACGATTCGATCACATCTTCTTCACTGGCGGCACACGTGTCGGGAAGATCGTGATGCATGCTGCTGCCGAGCACCTGACGCCTGTGACGCTTGAGCTAGGGGGCAAGAGTCCGGCGATCGTTGCTGCTGATGCCGATGTCGAAGTCACCGCTCGACGCATCGCCTGGGGCAAGTTCGTGAACTCCGGCCAAACATGTATCGCTCCCGACTATGTCCTCGTCGCCCGACCCTTGCGCGACCGTCTCGTCGAAGCTATCGAGCAGTCGGTGACGGCGTTCTATGGCGCCGACCCGCATGCCAGTGCCGACTACGGTCGCATCATCAGCGACGACCATTTCGAGCGGGTTTCGGCACTGATCGGGGGCGAAGGCAGCGGAACCATCGCATTCGGTGGCACCAGCGACCCGTCGGACCGATACATCGCACCCACGGTGTTGATTGATCCTGACCTTGACTCCGATGTGATGACCAACGAGATCTTCGGTCCGGTGCTCCCGGTGATCTGCGTTGATGACATCGATGAAGCCATCGACTTCGTCAATGGCCGTGACAAGCCATTAGCGCTCTACATCTTCACCGACGACGACACGACAGCACAACGCACCATCGCACGCACCTCATCCGGTGGCGTCAGTATCAATGGAACGCTCCTCCACATCGGGCCTCCCGACCTTCCGTTCGGAGGCGTTGGACCGAGCGGCATGGGTGCGTACCACGGCGAGGCAGGCTTCGAGACGTTCAGCCACCTCAAGTCGGTGTTCGACAAGCGCACGAAGCCGGATCTGAAGGTCTTGTATCCGCCGTACACGAGCATGAAGGAACGTCTGATCAAGCTCCTGCAGTGATGTCAGACCGTGAGGAGCACTGCCCCGAGCGACAAGGTGGCGATGCCGATCCACGACACCGCACCGAGCACCAATGGGCGCGGCCCGAGCTCCCGAATTTTGCCGATGTCGACGCCCGCCCCAAGGCCGACCATGGCCGCAGTGAGCATGAGCCCCTCGGCGGTCTTGGCCACATCCAGGGTGGAGTTGGGAAGCACGTCAAGCGTTCGGATCAGCACGCAGGCCATGAATCCGGCGATGAACAGCGGAATCGGTGAAGGACGCTTCGTTGTGAGGCCCGAGTTGGCTGCGGAGCGAGAGCGTGCAACATTGACGCCTGCAACGATCGGGGCGAGCAGCAAGACCCGCGTGAGCTTCACGGTGATTGCGGTCGTCAGGACAGCAGCCCCGCCAGTCGACGCAGCCGCCACGACCTGGGCCGTATCGTGCACGCCCGCCCCGATCCAGGTGCCGAGTTCGACGTCGGTTAAGCCGAACAGCCCGCCGGCGTAAGGGATAGCAAAGATCGCCATGGTGCCGAAGAGCGTCACGAGACCCATTGCTGTGGCGATTTCGTCGTCAGAAGCGCCGCTTGCGTCCTCGACTGCCGCGATAGCGGAGAGCCCACAGATTCCGAATCCGGTGCCGACAAGCAGGCAGAACCCACGGCTGAGTCCCATCTGGCGACCAATTGCTTGGGTGCTGAAGAACGTGGCAAACACCGTGAAGACGATGACTAACAACGTCGTCGGGCCAAGGTCGGTGATCTGGCTGACGGAGAGGCGCAACCCGAGTAACACCACGCCGACGCGCATGAGCCGTTTCGCAGCGAACTTCAGCCCTGGCCGGGTCGTCTGCGGTACGAATCCGAAATTTCCGAGCAGAGCGCCGATGACGAGTGCGACGACTAACCGGGAAACCGATGGAAGCGCAGCGTTGACGACGGTTGCTCCTGCGACGCCGAGAGCGGCCACGGCAAAGCCCGGGGTGAGGTCTCGGCAGGCACGAAGCAGGCTGGCCGGGGCGCCATTCACGAAGTCGAAAAGTTACCGCTGCGACAGACGGACGCTGTGATGGAGGTCCAGGAATTCTCGCTTCTTGGGCAAGGGAGGGACCGCGGCGGGACCGATTGGCTGATGTGGAGGATTCGTCGCTCCCTGGTGGTGACGACGACGAGTGCGTGTTCTTCCGTCAATAGCCGTGCGTGCTCGACCAACGGATCATCATCGCACGCGCTACGTTCGGACATCGCGTGACGGTATCACTGCGGCGCAGGTGGCTGGCTGGCGTCGGTATTTCGATACAGCGGCAGGAGCTCGACTTCAGCTTCGATCTCGATGACGAAGTTCATGGGAGTCCAGCGACCCCGATCGCTACGCGGGCATGACGGCCGACTTCCGAGCCAAACACGTCGATGATCAAGTCACTGAATCCGTTGACCACGATGTGCTGGTCGGCATACCCGTCAGCTGAGTTGACCATCCCGAAGACACGGAGCCACCCGCGACGCGATCCAGTGAACCAATCTCGATTGGCCCGGGGTTTGACGCCAATGTTGCAGCCCGCGTTATTTGGGGCTCTTCATTGGGATCGCAAGCGCGTTCCTGAGCGCTGGCCGGTCCAGCGGGAAGCGACAGCAACGCCGCCGCAGACCAGGCCGGCGCCGACGAATTGTGCAGTGCCGAGCGGAACACCCATCAACGTCCAACTCGCAGCGAGTGCCACCACGAACTCGAGGCTGCCGATCATCCCGGT
>Ga0114995_10002442_pt1 | contig 12872 bp, 18 predicted proteins | sample ArcticOcean_MG_C_11_FD_87038 | JGI IMG/M metagenome (GOLD analysis project Ga0114995, IMG submission 87038) | Marine microbial communities from western Arctic Ocean - ArcticOcean_MG_CB2_154 | ecosystem: Environmental > Aquatic > Marine > Oceanic | place: Arctic Ocean: Canada Basin | collected... | reverse complement strand
GATTCTTTTTGCTGCTTACTTAACGTTTGCTCTGATTGCATCTATACATAGCCCTTAGTTATTATATTACTTACAGTTAAATGGTATTAGTTCTCTAAATCAAGATTATTTAGGTGTACTAGTAATATTTTTTTTAACTTAATTATTTCTTAACACTATCGTGCCTAAAATAAATGAATATATAATTGAATTATATGGAGCATATATTTATGACTAATTCACTACAAAACAACAATCATTTTACGGTCAATAGAATCATTCGTGGTTTATCAAAAATAGGCCAAGTTGAATATAGAATAGGATCACAGATGGTAGAATTTTATAAGAATAATGTATTATTTGGTAAGATTGAAAATGGTGTTATTTACCTTCTCAACGCTCTTGGTCAATTAAAGAAACTAGATGTAAAAAAATTTCTAAAAGAAAATGTATTTATACAACAAGCTAAAATAGCATATAATGCCGTCTAGCTAATTATACTGGTGACTTAATGTCTCAATTTAACAACTAAAATCCTCAACTCTAAGCGGAAACCCTAAATTCTTACCCATTTTACGAATTGGCACAACCAGAGCCATAGCCTCAAAGTACTTCTTCCAAGGTGAGTCTGGCTTACAAGCTCCTTTGGAACTAGCCAGACTCTCATCAATTTCATCTCGGAAGCAAACTCGTACGTAAAATATTACGCTTCCATCCTTACTTCTCACAATTACTTCTTACGCTATTTTTTGCTTTTCTTCCTGAATCAAAATATCAGCAGGAATATTTAAATTCTTATTTAACTTTCTTATCATTGATAAAGTTAAAGACCTTTTCTTATTAAGAACTTCTGAGACCCTGCTTCTAGAACCTATACTTTTCTCTAAATCTTTTCTTGTTAATCCTAAATGCTCTGCTCTCTGTTGTATTGCAGCAATAGGATCGGGGGCATCTATTTTATGGTACTTATTTTCATAATCTTCAACTAAGATAGATAATAACTCAAGATACTCAAGTTCTTCCGAACCACTTAGAGCCTCCAACAAATCGTCAATAATCCCAAGCGCATTCTGATAGTCTTTTTCTGTTTTAATTGTATGTAAATCCATATCAAACCTTTTTTACATTAATTTTATCATAATCAGCATGAGTTCCTATAAATCTAATATATACTACTTGAATATCATATCTTATATACACTACTAGCCTATACTTATTTCCTGAAACATTAAACACCACCCTATTATCACCAACAAAGCTAACACTAGGGAATAATTGTTTTATTGCATTAGTATCCTTGAAAGTATTTTGTTTGATTATTTGATACCATACCTTCAATGGTTGCTCTGAGTCTGCACAACCACTTTCCCAAAAATCTCTTAGTTTTTTTATTGCAATAATGCGCATACTTAAATTAATAATTTTTTATATAAAACAGTGTATCATGTTCCCGCGATGGGAGCAAGCGTTTGTTTTTATCAATTCCACCACTAACTCGTAAGCGTCTAGTAAACTAGCTTCTATACAAGTTCAGAGTAATTTGATAATCTACCTTCTTTGAAAAAAGGAGAGGAAGAATGCAGCCATCAATTAAGAAATTATCAGAATTAGAAAAAGAACAAATCCTTCAGGAGTCATATGAGCCTTCGTGTGTAATAGCAGACCTAGCCAAGCATCATGGGATTCCATCAAGAGTGATATATGATTTGAGGTGCAAGAAAAAGGCAGCATCAGTAGTGGAAATACCGACAAACTATGCATCAGATTTTGTAGAATTATCAGTAAATACGTCGCCTAAAAAAGCAGCGAGTTTAAAAAGAGCTGTTTTAGAATTCAATAATTTATCCATATCAATAGATGGCAATATTAAGAGTTCAACATTAGTGCAAATGTTAAATATACTAGAGGAGTCATGTTAAGTATAAGCTCTGATATAAGAATATATTTATATAATGGCTCAACAGATATGCGTAAAGGAATTAATGGATTATCTTTATTGGCAGAATCAATATTATCTGATCAGTTTAGTAATGGGTCAATGTTTGTATTTCGAGGTAAACGAGCAGATAGAATTAAGGTTCTGTGGTGGGACGGTCAAGGCTTTTGTTTATTTTATAAATGCCTTGATAGCGGTAAATTTACATGGCCAAGCAATCAAGATAAAGGTTCTGTTGGCGTTACCAGAGGTCAGTTATCGATGTTAATGGAAGGTATAGATTGGCGCAATCCAAAATGGTCTAGTCCGCCAAAATATGCAGGATAAAAAGATGATATAGCGTGTATTTTATTGCACTAAATCCTTGATGTACAAAGGGTTTAGTGGTAAAATATATGTATGAATATAGACATAAAAAACTTGCCTTCAGACACAGCAGATTTACATAAAATCATTGTTGCTTTGAGCCTAGAAAAGCAATCATTATTAGAATTGAATATCGCTCTTAAGGAACAATTAGCATTACTTAAAGCAAGGCGTTTTGGTAAATCTTCGGAAAAGCTAAAAAAGAAAATATCTGAGTTGGAATCAAAAATAGAGGATAGTGAAATTGAATTATCCAAAGATGGTAGATATGACATTGCTCCTACAAATGATAATAAAGATCGTCAAAAACCAAAGCGCAAAAAATTACCAGATGATTTACCAAGAGAAGAAAATATTTTAAACCCCGATCCTGAGTGCCCATCATGTGGTGGTACAGAATTCCGTAAAATTGGCGAAGATACTTCGGAATTACTTGAATATATCAAATCATCATTGAAAGTGATTCGTAATATAAGACCGCGCTGCGTGTGCACTAAATGCGATAAGATTGTGCAAGCATACGCTCCGTCAAACCCTATATCTAAAGGCAAAGCTGGTCCTGGATTATTATCTCATATATTAATCCAGAAATACTGTAATCATTTGCCCTTTTATCGTCAATCAGAGATGTTTGATAGAGAGGGCATAGATATCTCAAGAAGCACAATGGCTAGCTGGGCAGGACAAAGTGCTAAATTATTAGAATTACTAGTTGATGAAATAAAAAAGCATATATTAAGTTCAACTCATATTCATACTGATGATACCCCAATTAAAGTATTATCCCCTGGTCTTGGGAAAACTAAAATAGGTAGATTATGGACATATGTTAAAGACGGTCGTCCCCATGGAGATCAAGCCGCTCCAGCAGTGTGTTATTATTATAGCTCTGATAGAAAAGGCGCAAGACCAGAGAAACATTTGAAAAACTACCAAGGAGTGCTGCACGCAGATGCTTATGGAGGGTACGATAGATTATATCCAAATGAAGATAATCCGGATTCAAAAATATCAGAAGCTGCTTGTTGGGCCCATACAAGGCGTAAGTTTTATGAAGTTACTGTGGCAAATAATAATGCAATTATTGCCACAACTGTTCTGGAACAAATGTCAGATATTTATAAAATCGAGGCAGAGATTAGTGGGCTAGATCCAGGAAGAAGATTAAAAACCCGGCAAGCAAAATCTAAAATCCTTGTCGAAGAATTCTTCAAAACTATAAAGAAAGCGCTTGGCAAATTGCCTCAAAAAGGCAGCACGGCAAAAGCTATACGATACGCGCTAAACAACCAAGAAGCTCTCATGCGATTTTTGGGAGATGGTAAGATAGAAATAGATAATAATGCCGCAGAGCGAGCTATGCGATCGATCGCGTTGGGGAGAAAGAATTGGATGTTTGCAGGTTCAAACAATGGCGGAAAAACAGCCGCCACTTTTTATACCATAATTGAAACAGCTAAATTAAATAACGTCAATCCGTGGCTATACTTGAAGAAGGTGTTGGATGTCATACAGGACTATAACTCTAACAAATTAGTGGATTTATTGCCATGGAATCTTAAGCTATAATTTTATTTTTGTCCATAAGCTGGTTCGCTGGACGCTTACAGATAAGGTGCTAATTTTTTAAAATCATTATTTGGTCTACACTCCCTCCATATAAACTCACACTGCCCTGCTGCTTCAACGTATTTTTTTTGCAGTGATAAATCTATTACTTGGCTATACTCGTGTTTTTTTCTAATGAGATTTAAATTAGATAACTGCCATGCGTCCAAATCATTAGAATCTAGGGATATTTCGTGTATTAACGAACCTACTTCTGGTGAGCTTTCGAGGCTAGAAATTAGAGATGATAAAGTTGCCAATTCTTTATTTTTATTTTGAGATGCTCCATCTGGCATATATGTTGAACAATCCCATTGCGCTATAGTTAAAATGTTTTTTAACCCCGTTATTGTCTCAAATTTTTGTTCTAGCTTAAAATAGTTATTATTTTTCATTGTATCATTATCATGTTAGTGGGATGTATTATAATATCGATTTAACCACTTATCCCTAGTAATTTAAGACCGTTAATCTTTGCAGCATCTTCTATATATCGTAGATAGTTATTCTCTATCCAATCTTTAATAAATACCGAGGGGGCGTGCAGCTCTATAGTTTTTTGTTCGCTATCTATCTTGGCATTAATTTTAGATAGCCAAGAATTATCTATTGCTTCTCCATTTTCTTCAAAGTAATTGGCAAAAGTTTCCCTAATCTTCCCCCAAATACCGTGTCGCTCTGGGTAGTTTTTTTCTAGTGGGTTGCTTTTAGCAAAGCTAGTAACTTTCTCTGGCATCTCTAATTCAAGAAATTTAATTTCTTGATGTTCATTTTGATGATTTATTATTTCATGAGTTGCTTGTACTTGTTGTAAAATTATATTGTTATCCATCTCGGATAGCTCTACGTGTTTTCTTAGGTGTACTATCGCCTTATTCTCTTTAATATCCAACGATTTATAGGATGTTAGTAAATTATAAGCTTTGCTTCGCTCTAACACAGAAGCTAGCTTTTTCTTTAAATGCCACTCAGGAGATACTTGCAAGGAATATTCAACATCAGTTAAATATTTCTCTTGTTTTCTTGTCTCTTGCTCTTCGTTAGTTTGGTTGGCAGTAATGTAATAATTAGTATCACTGATTTTAACTGGATCTCTTTTTTCAAAGCTTAGTATTTTGCTCAAATAGGCTATGAATCCCTTAACGTGGTAGAAAAACGCTGCACTGCCTTTTTTACTTTTTGATACAGCTTTTGCTATCTCTCTTATTGCTCTATCGGTAAAGTCTCTACCGCAATTAGACCGTAAAGTGCTACACGTTTCATCAGTTAAATGCTCAAGCATGTCTTCTAGACTTTTACCGCCATTTAAAAAACCATTGGAGGTCATTGTAATAACCTTAATCTCCTCTTTATATTCCTGGGCTTGAGCGTCATTAACACTAGCAGGTTCAGTCGTTACCAGGTTTTCTGATTGTTTATCCGACTCTAGCCTTGTATTTCTAGAATTTAAATTAAAATTAGATTTATTAGATCTATTATTAATAATCTTATTTTCTTTATATATAGAGTGATGGGTAATTTTTTGCTCGATAGACTTATTTAAATCAGCAGAACTGGATGTATGAATTTGCTCTAATTCTTTCAAAGAAAATTCATAACAATAGCGATATGTTTTATCGTTATTAGGATTGGTAAAAGAGCTGTGGTAATTAATCTCTAAAATATGGGAAAGTTCTTTGATTATGTTCTGATTTTGTCTTCTCTCGCATCTAGTAATAGTAGATATGTATTTATGATTAAGAAGCACCCTGCTCTTATTGCGTAACTTTTGTATGATTACGGATAGCACTGCTTTTGAGTTCTTACCTAGATGCTTTGTTTTATTAGTATAGCTTTTAGGTTTATTCGCTCTTTCTATATCGTCCCAAGCAATATAGCTTTTTCTATAAGTGGACTTTTCATTTTGTGCTAAATGTAGTTTAAAGATATCAGTATTTTCTGTAGTGGATTGTTTCTTGATAGAGTCATCAAGTAGTTTACTAGTGCAATTTTGATTAATTAAATTAGATTCAATTTCTGAATTAATAATAGTTGTAGGAAAACTACAATTAGCGGGCGTATCTTGCGATATGCTAGTATCGGTGTTCATTTTAAACCTCATATATTGAGGCCAATACTACAAAATGACTTGCTTTTACCAAGAGAAGCATATAGAATAAACAAATAAGAAAAATGCCTGGAAGCTTAATTCTTAATATCAAATCCATTCGTATGGTTAAACTTGGTGTCAAGTCTACATTGTAGATTTGGCACTTTTTTTATAACTTAAATGAGTATACGCAACTAGGACAATCATTGTCAACTATTTATTGAAATAGTGTGCTCGTTAGGGAATGTAATATTATTTTTATAAAAATAATTTTTTAATTTTGAATTAATTATAAGTCGATGCTCTTCTATTGTGGCAATATACGAGTCATTAGAAAGATTTTCTAAATAATTTAAAATATTCTTTTCAATACAAAGATTTTCTGATAACTCTCTTTGCGATAATGCAAGAATAGCACGACTGCCACGTAACTGAAATCTTGTTAAAAATTGATTACAAGTATGGCCTTTATTTCCACAAGAGATTGTATTTGTGTCAGGAAAAAATACACCTTTGTCATTAAAAATTTTAATAAGAATTATATTTTGTTTTTCTGTTATATTTAGTATAGAGTTTATATTTTTTCTTTCGATTTTAGATATTGTACTTCTACTAAGATCAATATAAGTTCCTATATCCCTTACTCCTAAGCCTAAAACTGAACGTGCAGTTCTTAATTGAAATACTTTTAGCATTTAACTCTCTATTCTTAATTATTTTAGTTAATACCAGTATGACCTAGTTCATACTGGTATTAACTAGGTTATACCAAATGATGTTGTAATAGAATTTGAAAGCAAGTTAATAAATTTCTTCATATAACAGTTCCTTATCTTCTTTTGTAAGCCTTGCGAAATGTAATATTGCCGCTCTAACAACTTGAGATTTTGATATTCTATCTTTTCTAGAAGTTTTATTTAATATATCTATATATTCCTTTTCCATAGTAAAGGTAACTCTTTCTGATAAGTTTTTTTTCTTACCTTCTGAGTATTCGTGTGATTTATTAATAAAACTATTTTTCTTTAAATCATTAAATTTTGACATTTAAAAACTCTGCTATCAATGAGTGCAATTCTTTTGTAGCTTTGATATCGCTTCCTAGCTCATCTACACTTAACCCACTTTCCTCGCTGTCATCATAAATATTACGATAAAAAATAATCGAATTTAAACATGGAATGTTCCAATCTTTACAAACGTCCTTTACGTCAATAATTCTTTTATATTGCGAAGGTAGGGCGGGGGCTTGATTTATTACAATAGAGTATTTTATTTTTGGATTTGTTAACTTAGCTTCCTCTATTAGCTCATCTAAATGATTAATGGTTTTTAAATCCCGTCTTTTGGGTCTTATAGGGAAGAGGGCATGTGTGCATGTGACTAAAGAAGACCTCAGCGCTTTAGAGTCTTGTCCTCCGCAGTCTACTAAGATTATCTTGTATTTTAATTTTAAACTCTCTAAATTGCGTAAAATATTACCATACATCTGTATACATTCTATATGAGGCCTTTCAAAATTATTGCATCTTTCTTGTGCCCAATCAGAAGTAGTTTTTTGTGGGTCACAGTCTATAATTAAGAGACTCTTCTCTATTCTTTGTAAAATCACCGCTATGTTTTGAGTTAAGCAGCTTTTTCCAGTCCCCCCTTTTTCTCCACCTATTAATATAAGCATAAATAAAACCATTTTTGTTATTACATACCACTATATATTAGTATGCATTAGTATGCAATAGTCACCATCAATTCATACTAGTATGCATTGATGGTGATAAGTAAATATTAATACGAATCTGTTGGTATCAGTAAAAATTAATATTAATTAGTTCTTACTAGTATTTACTACACACAATAGAACCCCCAAGTTGCTTTTCCCTAACTCGATGACAGTGGTGCTTGTGGCGTGGTTAAAAGCAGGGCAAGGCATCCCATTCTTCACACTTGGCCTATTATAGTCAATTGCCTCTGTTGGGGGGAGGCAAGGCAGGGCAGTACAAAAAACCCAACAAATAACGGTACTAACGATATAAAAACTAAAACTAGTACAATTAATTAAAGAGCTATACTTTTATGTACACTCGTAGTACACTTGCTCTTTTCAAGATAAAACTGTACTAGAGCCTTATGAAATTTGGATATGCTAGAGTTAGTAGTAATAATCAAGATTTAGAATTACAAAATGAAGCATTGTTGAAATCAGGATGCACTAAAATTTTTAGTGAGTCTATAAGCGGTAAAAATAATAATCGTGTAGCATTAATGAAAATGCTTGATGATGTTAGGGCAGGGGATTTAGTAGTAGTTTATAAAATTGATAGAATTGCTCGATCATTAAAAGGCCTTATTGAAATCATAGAGCTATTAAATAAAAAGGGTGTAAATCTAATTTCTTTGGATTCAGGAGATAAAGTAGATACTACTTCTCCAATGGGCAAAGCCTTTTTTCAAATAGCAGGAGTTTTTGCAGAATTAGAACGAAGTATGATTTTAGCTAGAACAAAAGCTGGGATAGATAAAGCAAGATTAGACGGAGTAAAGTTTGGACGAACTATTGGCAGTAAGAATAAAACCACTGCTGGTAAAGAGGAAAAAATCAAAATCTTTTTAGAAGCAAACAAGAGTTATGATTGGATTGCAAAAGAATTATCTGTAAGCAAGTATACAATCTCTGAAGTAAAAAGACTTTTAGCAAAGCAGTTACCAGCACAATGAGCTTTGCCTTAGAACATAAATTAAACTGGCTATATACTGATGTAAATAGTTACTTTGCAACAATAGAGCAGCAATTAGACAAATCTTTAAGAAAGAAAGCAATAGCGATAGTGCCGTTATTATCTGATTCAACTTGTGCAATAGCTGCAAGTTATGAAGCTAAGCTATGTGGGATAAAAACAGGTACAAAAATTCATGAGGCTAAAAAACTATGTCCAGAATTAATTTGTATTGAATCAAGACATAAAGTTTATGTTGATTACCACCAAAAAATATTTCAAGAGATAGACAAATATTTGCAGGTAGATCATGTATTTTCAATAGATGAGGGCGCTTGTCGCTTAACTGGCAAATATTGTGAGCTAGAAGAAGCTATTAAAATTGCTCAAGAAATTAAGCTAGCTATTAGAAGTAATGTAGGTGATTATATTGGTTGTTCGATAGGTATAGCATCCAATAGATATTTAGCAAAAATAGCGACTAATTTTCAAAAAGTAGATGGGCTGGTAGTAATTAAACCTACTGATTTACCACATAAACTATATAGCTTAGCATTAACTGCCTTACCTGGAATTGGCCAAAAAACATATTCTCATTTATTAAAGAATAAAATATCCACTATTCAAGAATTATGCACTGAGAATAAAGTAAGTCTGGCTAAAAAATGGGGCAGTATTAATGGAGAAAAAATTTGGTCATTAATAAGAGGAATTGATCTTCCTTTAGAAGCGGTCAAAAAAAGTACAATAGGGCATAGTCAGGTATTAGGTCCAGATTCACGGATAATAGCAGAGGCTAGAAACGTTCTATTGTCACTAATATTACGAGCTGCTAGTCGTCTTAGGTCAAAGGCCTTATATACAAATAGTATCTTGCTAACTATAGATTTGATGAATAATGAGGTTATTAAGTTTAGGATTAGGCTAGTCCCATCATGCGATAATTATAGTTTAGTACATGCTATTATGCGCTCATGGGATGAGTTGGTGCATTTAAAAAAACTATCAAAAGTTAGAAAAGTAGGCATTAGTTTTAATGGTTTAAGCCAAGGTTTAACGCAACTAAGTTTTGATTATTTACCTGCTAAGCATAAACAAGAAAATTTATCTAAAATTATAGACGAGCTCAATAGTAAATTGGGACAAGATATTATCCGGCAAGGCTTACTATCAAAACAATCAAAATCCAAAGAAGTTATAGCATTTGGATATGTTCCAATCAGCAACAATGAAAAAACGTGATATAGTAGATATTAGTATTCAATTAAGAAGTAAGGAGATAAATGCTCAATTTTATAGACAAAGCTTTAGTTATTAAAGGATTAAATAAAATATATGATAATGGATTTCGCGCGTTAGATAATATTAATTTAGAAATTGATCGCGGAGAAATATTCGCACTACTTGGTCCAAATGGGGCTGGAAAGACAACCCTGATTAGTACAATTTGTGGCTTAGTAAGGCCGAGCTCTGGTGTAATTAATATTTTTGGACACGATCATATCAAGGACTATAAAATGGCCAGAGCTTATGTAGGGCTAGTGCCACAAGAACTTACTACCGATACATTTGAAACAGTCTGGAATACTGTTAAATTTAGTAGAGGTCTTTTTGGCAAGGAGCCATCTCCTGATTATATTGAAACTATTCTAAAAAAAATGTCATTATGGGACAAAAAAGATTCTCAAATTCGTACATTATCAGGTGGGATGAAGAGAAGAGTTCTTATTGCCAAAGCTTTGTCACATGAACCGGAGATATTATTTTTAGACGAGCCTTCTTCTGGTGTTGATGTTGAACTGCGTAAATCAATGTGGGAACAAATACGCGAACTAAGGGATTCAGGAGTAAGTATTATTCTTACAACTCATTATATAGCTGAGGCCGAAGAAATGGCGGATCGCATAGGTATTATTAATCAAGGAAGATTAATTTTAGTAGAAGAAAAAAAGCCCCTGATGCAAAAGCTGGGTAGAAAAAAACTAGTAATAAATCTAAATATTCCGATGAAGGAAATACCAGTTGCATTATTGAAATATAGCATGCATCTTGAGGAGAGGGGAAATCAGCTTGTTTTCAATTACGATCCAGAAAAAGAAGAGAATGAAATAGCTGAGTTACTTAGTGAATTAAAAGAAAATAATATAAAGTGTAAGGATATAAATACTTATAAAAGCTCACTAGAAGAAATATTTATACAATTGGTAAAAGTATCATGAATTATCGCGGCATAATGGCTATTTATAATTTTGAAATGAACAGGGCAATCCGTACAATTGGTCAAACTATTGCATCGCCTGTAATATCTACAATACTTTACTTCGTGGTATTTGGTTATGCTATGGGCGATCGTATAGGCCATATAGATGGAGTTAATTATGGTGCTTTTATTGTGCCAGGGTTAATAATTCTAACCATATTGAGTCAAAGTATTGCAAACGCATCGTTTGGTATTTATTTTCCACGTTATGCTGGAACTATTTATGAAATTTTATCTGCTCCACTTTCATCTTTGGAAATTACTATAGCTTACGTTGGTGCAGCGGCTACAAAATCAATTGTCATAGGAGTGATTGTATTACTGACTACTAGTTTCTTTATACCTCTTGAAGTACAACACCCATTATGGATGCTTTTTTTCTTAGTCATGACAAGTATTACCTTTAGCTTGCTGGGATTTATAATTGGTATATGGGTTGATGGTTTTGATAAATTACAAGCAGTGCCTCTATTGATTATAACCCCTCTTACATTTCTGGGAGGGAGTTTTTATTCAATTAATATGCTTCCTCCTATATGGCAAAAAATATCACTTATTAATCCTGTAGTTTATCTTGTCAGTGGATTTAGATGGAGCTTTTATGAAAGCTCAGATGTCAGCCCGATTATAAGCGTTATTATGATTTTAATATTTACCATAATGTTTACTTGCATAATTGCGTGGATTTTTAAAACAGGATATAGGATTAAAAAATAGCACAATAGATGTTTAACTATATCTCTCCAAACGATTGGTTTGCTTGAAAATAGTTAAGCTATCAAAAACAGCGGTTCTTTAATAATTTGCATTAAGTTTAGCAGCATTACAAAATGTGGCCTAGATCAATTGAAATAACTTGTGTTCAAAATAAGTTTTTTGTGGAAATTTTAAATACAACCCCTAGAGTTATAATCTTTATAAGAGTTTTATATTTGGAATTACTTGAAATTTTGTACCAACTTAAGTGTAGACCATTTGTTTGTTAGATTATATACTAAGTTGAAGAAATAAGAATTTTAAATATACGGATTCCTTTTATGGAAGTACTACATGGTATATACAATTTAGCGCAGCACAAAATATGTCTTTGGTTAGAGGCTAGAAAAAAATTATCTCAGCCAGATCAGTTGACGATAAAAGGGAAGAGTGTGGCTGTACAACTAATGTTTCCTACTCATAATTCATCTCCTGAAGTGGCTACACTTTAGAGGACAAATTCTATAAAAGGATTTAGAATCAAAGAAAAGTAGAGAAATGAGAACAAAACGAAAATTGTATGCAAAAGAATTTAAGGATCAAGCAATATCATTAGTAAGAGAAGCTAATCGTTCAGCGTCATCGGTGGCAAAGGAGCTAGATATTAATGTAAATACAATGTATAATTGGCTAGGTTCTAGCTCAAATACAGGATCTAATCAGTCTTCTGGCAAAGAATATGCATTGGAAATAAAACGTCTTAAAAAAGAATTAGCGCAAGCTGAGATGGAGCGTGATATCTTAAAAAAGGCGGCCGCGTATTTTGCCAAAGAAACCCTGTAAAATACGCATGGATAAAAGAGTTTGAGGGTGTTTTACCAGTTTTTTTGATGTGTAAGATACTTCAAGTTTCGCGTAGCAGATATTATGCCTGGCAGAAGAAACCATTATCATATAGATCTAAATCAGATGTTTTTTTAATTGAAAAGATACGCAGTGTTTTTCTTGAAGGTCGTATGTTGTATGGAACAAGAAAGATCAGAAAGCGACTACAGCAGCGCAACATAATAATAAGCCGCAAACGCATAACTAGACTGATGTTAGAAGCTAATTTAGAACGTAGAGTTAAGCGTAAGTTTAAAGCTACAACTGATTCAAAGCATAATTTTATCGCGTCTCCTAATTTATTAAAACGGCAGTTCCATATTGCTAAACCAAATCTAG
>Ga0114995_10002438_pt1 | contig 12879 bp, 14 predicted proteins | sample ArcticOcean_MG_C_11_FD_87038 | JGI IMG/M metagenome (GOLD analysis project Ga0114995, IMG submission 87038) | Marine microbial communities from western Arctic Ocean - ArcticOcean_MG_CB2_154 | ecosystem: Environmental > Aquatic > Marine > Oceanic | place: Arctic Ocean: Canada Basin | collected... | reverse complement strand
ATTACTTATAAGACAATCAAGAAGGATAAACGAAGCGACAGTCCCAACCCATATAAGATAGAAACCGAAGCTGGAACAGCTTTTCTTAAAATAGGAAGTTTCTCTGCTAAATCTGACAGGCATTACGAACGCTTTTTAAGAAAGAGCTTTAAAAAAATAAATAACCAAAAGACTGATTCATTAGTTATAGACCTAAGAAATAATTTAGGAGGAAGTGTCTGGAGAATGGAGGAGCTCTTCACCTATTTATCTGGACCAGACGTCCTATCACCTCATAGTATCTCCATGATTAAAAGTCCACTTAGCAGTGAAAAATATGAAAAACTGACTAAAGGCATTGGAGGATGGATTAGAGTACACCTTTTCAAAAAAAATGATAAAATGCGCGTTTTTAGAGAAGTTGCAGGCACTCCGCTTCACCGAAGGGATACTTTTATTTATAAAGTTTACAGCGCAAAGAAGAAACATGCTTTTCATGGAACTAAAACCCTTTTCATTAATCATTTCTCTGGCAGTGCGAGCGTCCTATTTACTTCGCAGTTTAAATCTCTTGGGTTTGGAAAAACCATGGGCACACCTTGTCTAGGACCTTATGGAGGGACGTGGGGTGATGCTACTCCTTACATGTTAAATAGAAGTGGATTACTCGTGAGTATATCTGTATTAAAATTACATTTAAACTCTTCAAAAGGCTCTTCACCAGAGAGTATTCAGCCAGACGAATATTACTCTCCAACTATTAATGACTTACAGCAAAATATTGATGGATTAAAGCGATATTACAGCTCCAAAGCTATGAATCAATAGCTCACAATCTGCTTTACGCCCTTCTTGAAAAACACATTAAGCTCTCAGTATAATCTAAAAAAAACTGGTAAAAAAAGTTTAACGCCTCCAGCTTAAAGGCTGCTTAGAATAGTTATTTCAACTTCTTTAGGTCTCTAAGTAAGGACTTTTTTATGTCATAATCTTTCACAACTAAAAGCGAACTATTTTGTTAGCATTAGATACTAAGACTCGCTTACTTTTACTTCAAAAAAAAGTATGTCTAATATTTTAATTACAGGTGGCTCTGGACTAGTAGGAACTGCCCTTTCCAACTTATTAGCCGAACAAGGTCACTTGGTAAAGCACCTGAGCAGAACTAGAAACCTAAGTGCTGCTATTCCTGCATACGAGTGGAACCTCAACGAAGGGACAGCAGATGATGAAGCTTTTCATGGTGTGGATTATATTTTCCATCTAGCAGGCGCTAATATATCAGATGGAAAATGGACAAATGAGAGAAAGAAGATTATTACTGACAGCAGAGTTAAATCTGGAGAGCTCCTTGCAAAAAAAGTGAAGGACTTAAACATTCCTTTGAAAGCCTTTATAGCAGCGAGCGCTACAGGTTACTACGGGAGTTTAACTTCTGAGAAAATATTTAATGAGACAGACTCTGCAGCTGATGATTTTCTAGGAACCGTCTGCCGGAAATGGGAGGATTCTTCCCTAAAGTTTCAAGATATGGGTATTCGAACTGTTTTGCTGAGAACAGGAGTAGTTCTTGCGTTAAATGGAGGGGCTTTAAAAAAACTTTATACTCCAGTTAAATTAGGAATAGCATCTCCAATAGGCAGCGGAAAACAATATATGCCATGGATACATATAAAAGATTTGTGCAAATTATACTTAGACGTAATGAATAAAGACGGTTTTTCTGGTCCATACAATGCTGTGTCTCCTAATCATATCGATAATAATACATTCATTAAAAAGCTAGCAAAAACAGCAAAAAGACCGTTTTGGCCATTAAACGTACCTAGCTTTATTCTACAATTACTCTTTGGAGAAATGAGTACGATTATACTTAACGGCAGCAGAATATCCTCTTTAATGGCTGTTAAACAAGGGTTTGTGTTCGATTACGCGGATTTAGAAATGACTTTTAACGATTTAATTTAAATAAAACTATTATTTTTTGTCGAGTGTATGAATAACTCCACGACATTTGCCGAATAAATAAATCATATTATGAGTAACGGAACAGTAAAATTTTTTAACAATGCCAAAGGTTTTGGCTTCATCACTCCAGAAGACGGAGGAAAAGATGTATTTGTACACGCTAACAACTTAAACGGTGACATCACTGAAGGAGACAAAGTTAGCTTCGACATCGAAGAAAGCCCAAAAGGATTAAATGCAACTAACGTAAGCGTTCTATAAGAATATATACAGTAAGTTTTAAGACTTTAAAAGCCTCTCATTATTGAGAGGCTTTTTTTATGCCCCTATTTTTTCCATTCGAATTCAGATTATGAGTCTGTGATAGAATTAAACTCTAATGATTCGCCTCAATAAATACCCTAGAACTAATTTGAGTGGATACTGGCGCCTCAGACAATTATTGCAACGCGGCTAAAAACTGCTGAAAATTTTTATAAGCCAAGGATACTTCTTCTCTAATTCCGCTGTAACTTTGAGACATGTACTTTACCCAAGACTTTCTGGACTTTTTTATAGAGCTGGCTGCAAATAACCAAAAGGAATGGATGGATGACAATAGAGCGAGGTATCATTCTTCTGTAAAAAAGCCATTCGAGAACTTCGTAAGTGATTTGGTCATTGGTTTGCACAAAATTGACTCAAGTATTCAGCCTAATCCTAAGGATTGTATTTTTAGAATTAATAAAGACATTCGTTTCAGCAAAGATAAATCTCCTTATAAAACTGACCGTTCTGCTGTACTCTCTAAATTTGGAAGAAAGAACAAGGAGTATCCTGGCTATTATGTGAGACTTTCTCCGGAAAGTTGTCAAATAGGCGGAGGAGCTTATTCTCTTCAGAAAGAAAATCTGTTATTTCTTAGAGAGAAGATTCTCTTTAAGGCAGATGAATGGCATGAACTTATAGCTGACAAAAACTTCATAAAACATTTTAAAAAAGGTGTACAGGGAGAAAAGAATAAATTAATACCTAGAGAGTTTAAAGGGAAAGAGCTTACTTCTGATTACATTATGAATAAACAGTTCTACTTCATGTCTGATCACTCTCCTGATATAATACTGAGAAAAGACTTAGTCCAATACTGTGTAGATCGACATAAAACAACCTTAAAAATCAAAAACTTCATGGCCGAAGTATTCGAAAGTTAACACTCATGGAAACATATGCAAATGCTCTTCTTATAGCCATTCCGGTATTTATAGTTCTTATGCTGATAGAATTGCTCTATGGTTATTTCAAACAGAATCAAACATACACCATACTGGATACCGTAGCAAGTATCAGTTCTGGCCTTATTAATGTATTGAAGGATTCTCTAGGACTTATCGTTATTCTTGTATCCTACCCTTTCCTTTTAAGTCATCTTTCTGTTCTAACTCTGGAGGCCACTATTCCTACTTTTATTATCGCATTTATCTCTCTGGATTTAGCTACTTACTGGAATCACAGGCTGAGTCACAAGGTAAATGTATTTTGGAATTTACACGTGATTCATCACAGTAGTGAGGAATTTAATCTCGCTTGCGCTTTGCGCCAACCGATTTCTAACATTTTAGGATTCTTCGCTATATTTTTAATTCCTGCTGCTATTTTAGGCGTTCCTAATGAGCTAATACAAGTGCTCACTCCTGTGCATTTATTTCTACAGTTTTGGTATCACACTAAACACATAGGGAAACTAGGATGGTTGGAATATGTCTTAGTTACTCCATCGCAGCATAGAGTTCACCATGCCATTAATGAAATTTACCTCGACAAGAATCTTTCTGCCATATTCAGTATTTGGGATCGAGTGTTCGGTACATTCCAAGAAGAGTTGGAAAGTGTACCTCCCGTATATGGTGTGCTAAAACCTGTGAGCACATGGAACCCCGTTATCATTAATTTTCAGCATTTATATGGAATAGCTAAAGATGCTTGGAGAACTAAAAACTGGACTGACAAATTTAAAATATGGTTCATGCCCACTGGCTGGAGGCCAGATGATGTAGCAGTAAAACATCCTATAGAAATAACTAAAGATCCATACGCTCAAGTAAAATACAGAACTACTTACTCTAACCTATTCTCTGGATATTTTATAGGTCAAATGCTTTTTACTGTTACTGGAATTCTACTCCTTTTCTATTTCTTTGGGGAGTTGACTCGTATTCAATTATTGTGCTCAGGAATATTCCTATCCATAGGGATATTTGGCTATAGCGGCTTAATGGACCGGTATAGATGGGCAGGCATATTCGAATTAGGTAGAGCGGTTTTAGGATTAATAGTGGCTTTTATATTTCCTGAAATCTTAGGATTAACAATTTTTCCTGAATCCATTTTAGGCATTTTAACAACTTACTTCGTGCTTAGTTTCGCATTTACGTTTTACTTCGCGTTTTTAGATAAAGGATTTTCTTTATCTGCGGTGCAAACGTCTTAGTTAATGAACATTTATTACCTCATTTTATACCTCACTCCTCTTCTTATTCTTTACAGCTACAGGTCAGTTCACCTGGTTACTGAGGGAATGTCTCCTAAATCAAAATGGGTTATCAGAATCGCCTATCTATTAGTAACTGTGCTCGTTTATGCATCTACTACTTACCTAGCAGTAAATAGAGAGAAGTACGAGGGAAATGATTTCATTAGACAATACACCATTATAGGCGCCATCACTTTATCGGTAACTATTCTTAGTATTTCGGCATTTCAGCTTCTTTCTGATTTAGTTCTGGGAGTTAGACTAGCTTCTGCCAACATACCCGGTAAATCTAATCCTGGAGAACCTATCTCTAGATGGACCTTTTTATCGAAGGTGGCATTAGGCGCTGGGGGTGTTATGCTCGGTTCTTTTTTATGGGGTACGACCAAAGGAATTTATGGATGGAGAATTCTAGTCAATAAATGCTCGTTTAAAAACCTGCCACAAGCTTTCGATGGAACTAGAATAGTTCAAATATCAGACTTGCACTTAGGCAGTTTTAGAGAAAACTTCGGCCCTTTAGAAGAAGCTGTACAATTAATCAATGATCTAAACCCAGACTATATTTTCTTTACTGGAGACTTAGTGAATGAGGAGCCAGAAGAAGCTGCTCCTTGGGTTCACGTATTTAAGAAACTGAAAGCTAAAAATGGGAAATATGCCATTCTCGGAAACCATGATTATCGATGGGGAAAAACAGACCCTGAATTAGAAGCAAAAAACAGAATAGGAGTGAAAACTATTTTGGAAGAAATGGACTTCACTCCGCTATTAAACGAGCACAGAGTTTTAGAGAAAAATGGAGAAAGAATAGGGCTCGTGGGAGTAGAAAACTGGGGATATTCTCCAGAAGGATGGTTTCCTACCTATGGAGATTATAAAAAATCGGTGGAAGGAATGGAAGAAGTTCCTTTTAATATATTACTGACTCACGACCCTACTCACTGGGAGCACCATATAAAAGGGAAAGAAGCGGTAGACCTCACTTTATCTGGTCATACGCATGGTGGACAAATGGGGATTACTATTCCTGGGTTGTTTGAGTTTAGCGTAGCCAAATTTCTATACAAAAGATATGCTGGTTCATACTCAGAAGGTGATCAGCATTTATACATAAACAGAGGAATGGGATTTTTAATCTTCCCTGGGCGTGTAGGTATGCCACCAGAGATAACACTTCACGAGATTAATAAAGCGTAAAATCAAAGTAGTATTTATTTCCCTTAACATAATGATTCCTCAGTCCATCTATTTTCAAAAGAAAAAATATCGTAAACATATTTGGCTTAGCCTCGGAACACAGAGCTTACTTTGCTAAGTTAACAGTGTAAATTAAGATACAGTTTATCTACACCTCCAGCTTAATAAAACCAGTAAAAAAATAGCTATCATGGTCAATCAAATGGATGAGAATATGTTCTATAGATGACCCCTTTTTTTAACGGCTGATATAGATAACAAAGTGCGAAATTCGAAGACATTATTCAATTTGAACACGATTTAATGGAAATTGGACTTCTAGCAGGGAATGTTTGTTTTCAGCATTATAATGCGAAAATGATTAGAATATTAATTAACTATCATGCTATTTAAAAGATATAGTTAACAACATAAGGAGTCGTATTAGAATTCCCATGTCATTCAGAAGAATTATTAAAAGGAATAAAAGGTGAAGCTTGTTAATTCTTATAGGTGTGTCTAAGTCTTATCATACTGTTAAGTTATCTGGAAAAAAACTAGATAATAATTGGGTAATCAATATTTTAATAGAAAAATTATGTTTAGTTTTATTAAAAATTAAATTATGTTAGAAGAAGAAATAAAAACAGGAAGTAATGGGATTGGAACTGCTGGATTTGTTTTGGCTTTATTTACGTTCTTTTTTGGTTGGATACCTGTATTAGGTTGGATAACTTGGATTTTAGGCGTTATTTTTAGCTCAATTGGTATTTCACGCGCAAAAAAAACAGGAAAAGGAAAAGGTTTATCGATTGCTGGATTAATTATTAGCCTAGTTGGATTAGTTGTTCTGCTTCTTTTAGCAACTGTGATCGCTGGTTTATTGGGAGTTGCAGCATCAGCAGCAGCTTAATTGAGACAGTCTATTATTTATCTTTAAGCAACCCTCAAAATCAAATAATAAACTAAGTTTCTTATCTCGGTATAAGTGGATGGATGTATTTAATTGGTCTAATACCGCTAGTAGGGAGTATTTGGATTTTTGTGTTATTGGTTACTGACAGTAAACCCGGAGAAAACAAATGGGGACCTAATCCTAAAGAAGTAGATGGCTCATTTGATTCTGGAGATATAACTTTAGATGAGAATGTTTAAATTATAAATTCAACTCATATTTTAAAAGCCTTCCTTCGAGAGGGCTTTATTGTTTGCTGTAGTTCGATTCTTAAGCTTTAATCTCAAACCTCTTCTTACAGGGGCATCCATCTTTCTAAGTGATTCTTTCGTGAATTAATTTAGCTTTTTGGTGAGGTTTCCGGCATAACTAAAACAAGGCTTGAAGCGTTATTTGCATTTATATAAAAAACATATGCCAGTCTATCAATTTTATAAAGAGCAGAAAATACATACCACCGTAGATGAAATATGGGATTTTGTTTCATCACCAGGAAATTTAAAAGAGATTACTCCTGATTATATGGGATTTGAAATAACTACTGGCCACACAAGTGACGTCATGTACCCAGGAATGATTATTAGTTATAAGGTAAGTCCGGTTTTTGGAATTAAAATGCCTTGGGTAACGGAAATAACTCATGTTTCAGAGAAAGATTACTTCGTTGACGAACAGAGAAAAGGTCCTTATAAAATGTGGCATCACGAGCATAAAATCATAAAAACCGATGATGGTGTGATTATGAAAGATCTAATCACTTACGAGCCTCCATTCGGCTTTTTAGGCGGTATAGCTAATAAACTGTTTATTAAAAAACAGCTTAATGCCATCTTCGAATACAGGAGGAAAATAATAGACGAGAAGTATAACAGAAATGTGGTCACGTTGAAGCAGGAAAAACGAACTGCCTAAACGAGAAAAATCCTAGAAATTCAATAAGAGATACTCGCTGTCTTTATCAAATCTTGAACATCTGTATATGAGGTATATCATCTTCTAGATACATCTCTCCGACCTTCTCAAAACCTAGCCTTTCATAAAACTTCCTAAGATGCTCCTGAGCAGAGATTCTTATCTCAGTTTCTCCCATAGACTCTATATAATCTATCCCATCCTGCATGAGTTGGTGTCCAAGCTTATATTTTCTGTAGGATTCTTTAATAATCACTCGTCCTATAGCTATCTCTTTATAAGACACGCCTTTATCTAAAATTCTAATGTACCCGATAACATCTCCTTCTTCGGTCTCATAGTAAAGATGAGTAGCATTCTGGTCTTTATCATCTAAATCTGAATACGGGCAGTCCTGCTCTACCACGAACACATCTATCCTTAGTTGAATTATTTTGTACAATTCATCTAAGCTTAATTCACTAAATTTTTTAACTCTTCTATGATGTTTACTCTCTTTCATATTTCTTTTAAGCGTTGTGATGTAATGTTTATGTCTAAATATCAGCTAGTTAAAGGCATTCTCAGGAATAACCCTCAATTACTGTAACTAATTCTTTCTTATCCCCGTAAAATTAAGAGAATTGGTTATTCAAAATGAAGTTAATAGTTAATAACAGCGTATAATAATTAAGATTAAGGTTTAATAGAGAAGGAGCCCAGATTGTAAAAAGTCTGGGCTTTTTTCTTGGTCATTATTTTAAGCGAAGTCTAACTAGATTTGTATTCATGGCTAAATCCATAAAAAAATAAACCCTGTTCCCGCAGATTAGGACTTAGGTCATCAGGTGCTCCTGAAAGAATAAGCCGGAGTAGTGTTTCTGATCAGATTATCTCTGTAATAAACATAGAAATTCGTAAAGAAATTCTTAGTAAATGGAATTAATCTTATTCTTCTGTTCTTTGTAATCTTTACCGTATTTACGTTTTACGATATAGAAACTCTTCTTAAACCTAATGCACCCTCCTTCTAGAGGTGTATTAAAAGAAGCTAGAAATCTCCGAAATAAAGTGTCCTATGAATTTGTAGTTCACTGCCAGGATAAATACCACTCCGAATATAGCTCCTGAAATATGCGCATCATGGGCTATACCAGTCCCTCCTCTCTTATTCATGTACGCTTCATAGATAAAAAGACCTATACCCATCACTATAGCTGGAATAGGGAACGGAATAAACATAAGATGTAACGTGTTTAATGGAAACAGTACAATATAAGCCAGCAGAATAGCAGAAACTGCTCCTGAAGCTCCTAAAGAATTGTAGCTAGGATTGGAAGAGTGTTTTCTCATAGCTGGAACTACAGCGTATAAGAACCCTCCTACGTAGAGGATAGTGTAAATTATCCTTCCCTTAAGTACTCCCCAAAAAGGTATATCAGGAAAAGTCATCGTCCATAAAACGGGGTCAGTAAACACCTGCTCTAACGTTAAGCCAAAACCAAAAAACACATACATATTAAATCCTAAATGCATATAATCTGAATGGATGAATGCATGGGTAAATGCTCTATACCATTGGTTGTGTTCTTTTACTAAGTAAGGATTAAAAAGCCAATTGCTCTTTAGTTCTTTGTTATTAAATGCTGCGAATGAAGCTAGAATAGTAATGCCTAAAATGACAAACGTGATGGGAGTCTCTGAAAAATTCATGTGTTAGCTTGTATGATCTGTAACTATTACCCAATGCCCTGCTATTTTTTTCAAAATAAGCGAAAAATGACCTCCTACGTCTAATGTATCTCTTTCTATATTCCATGAACCCAGCATATAGGCAGCGTCACTCGACAGAACATCCAATTTCTTTATTTCAAACTCTAAAATTCCCATTTCTTTCTGAGTAGGATACCCCGCTTTATAAGCGTCTAACGTCTGCTGCCATCCATATGTCACACCTGTTTTACCCATAAAAGCCATAGAATCACTTTTCCAGTAATGCTCCATAAATGTTGAAAGATCACCAGTGTTCCAAGCCAATTCTTGAGCTTCTAGATTGGTTTTAATAATTGAAATGGTTTCAGATTTATCGTACGGTATCTCCACCTTATTCGTTTGACAGCTAAATAAGAGTAGACTAAACCCAATTAAATTTAATTTCTTCATTTTATTTTTATTAAAAAGCTTCTCCAATGGTAAAATAAAAATTGGTTCCCTCAGGAGTAAATGCATAATCTACTCTAATTTTAATTCCTTTATCTTCGTCTAAGGTATAGCGCAGACCAGCGCCATAGGTATATCTCCAGTTACTATTAGCTAACTCCTTTAAAGAAGGCATTACACTTCCTGCGCTCAAGAAACCTACTCCACCTATTCTTCTCCATATATCTCTTCTAACTTCTATCTGCGGAACTATAGAAACATCATCTATGTATCTACCCTCTAAATATCCTCTTAATCTTTTAGTTCCACCTAGTCTAGCTTTTTGAAAAAACGGAACATCTCCCCAATTAATATCTCCGTATAACTGTGCTGCCAGGGTTACTTTCTTCAAACTCCAAAACTTCCTAGCATCTAAGCGCACCCGACCGAAGTCAAACTCGCTGCCTATAGACTTATTAAACCCTTGATAAAGAATGCTCACATAACTTCCTTTAGACGTGCTGTACACATTGTCTCTTTTATCTAATCTAACTACCGGACCAAATCCACTTATGACACCCCCTGTTTCACCCAGAACATCATAAGAATCTAAAATCCCTCCTGCTTCCATTTTATAGATATCAGGAGTATCTATCCAATACCTAAAACCAGCAAAAATATCTTTTTTCACTTTCTTCAAGCCGTCTATTTGAAACCTAAAATAGCGAGAATTATAATTTTCAAAGTCCTCTTTTCTGCTCTCATCACCTAGGCCATAGAAAGGATATATATAATCATAATATCCAAACTCACCCTCTATTACATTACTCCACTCATCCAAGTAAATATTAAAAGGTAGATAAACTAACACCTGTTTACGCTGAGTATATGAAGCGGCTAACTGCAGTTGGCTAGATGGACTAATGCTATCATTCTTGTCTATATAAAAATTATATATTCCTCCTGCACCGAAACCCCACTTGGTTTCGGGAGTGTAATATGCCGCTGGAAATCCTATTAATAAATTCTTTCTTTCGCTACTAGTTGTGACGCTTTCCTGCGTAGCAATATCTGTAACTTCTTCCTGACCGTTTCCGTGGAAAAAGCTCAAGAGAAAAAATAGAAGAAGGAAATTCTTAAACATTAAGCCAAGATACTATGTGAATGTTTACTTTCGAAAACGATTGAAAAAAGATATACCTATTGCAACGCAGATATTATAAATTTAACAAGCCATACGGCTACCTATCACAGTTTACTGATGAAGGGAAATGGAAAGGTCTCTCCCAAATTCTAAACCTGCCTGAAGATGTATACAGTGTGGGAAGATTAGATGCCGAGTCTGAAGGTTTACTTCTTTTAACCAATGATACTTCTATTAATCAGCGGCTTCTACTACCTAAAAATAAGCATGAAAGATGTTATTATGTTCAGGTAGATGGAGAAATTACCGAAGAAGCTCTAGCTCAACTCGCTAAATCTGTCACTATAAAAGTGGGTAAAAAAGACTATAATACATTGCCTGCCAAAGCCAGTGCATGTGGGAAGCCAGATTTTATTTGGGAAAGAGAACCACCTATTCGAGTAAGGAAATCTATTCCTACTTCATGGGTGAAACTCATACTGAGTGAAGGTAAAAATAGACAGGTAAGAAAAATGACTGCGGCTGTCGGGTTTCCTACGCTTAGACTGGTTAGATTTTCTATAGAGGAACTTTCTTTAGCTCATCTGGAACCCGGAGAAATGAAAGAATGTGATGAGAGTGAATTTAAAAAGATGCTCCACTTGTAATTTTACTAGATATTAGCGGCATGAAGTATATCATAAATATCATTCGATTAATCTTAATAGTAATTATAGCAGCTTATGGCTCTACGATAGGGCTCATCATTCTGCTATTTACAGGTTCTACGGATAAATGTATTAACACTGCGGTATACTTATTCTCGAACGGTGTAATGTTTGTGTGCGGTGCTAAATTTGAGAAATATGGAAATCAGAATATAGAAAAATCTCCTGGTAAAATTTATATTTCTAATCATGAGAGTCACTTAGATCCTCCTGCTGTTTCGTTGGCTTGTTCACACCCGCTATATTACATAGCTAAAAAGGAAATGAAATATGTACCATTCATAGGCTGGTACATCTGGTTAACAGGAATGATTTTTATAGATAGAAAAAATAAAACAAAATCTCAAGAGTCTATAAAAATTGCAGGTGAAAAAGTTAAGAACGGAAAAAATGTAATCTCATTTGCCGAAGGAACGAGATCTAAGACAGGTGAACTTATGCCTTTTAAGAAAGGTGCTTTTAGAATGGCCAAAACTCATGGGTTAGATATCGTGCCTATTGGTATTTTAGGAAGCAGAGACATTCTGGCGGCTGGAAGCTTAAGGATACACGCTGGAAAAACTCTTAAAGTAAATATAGGAGAAGTCATAAAAGCAGAAGATCATGCAGACTTAACCTTAGACGAGCTATCAAAACTAACTCGTGAGAAGGTCAAAGAGCTTATAGAAGAGCTGAAAAGAAAGTAGAAATCAATGCAAGATTACCTGTTACATCTTAGGAAATTAGGCTTAGGGCCAGACGCTTCGATGGCTGAGGTAAAGAGCGCTTTCAGAAAAAAGGCGAAGCATTTACACCCCGATGTTAATCCTTCTGCCAGTGCGAAGGATGAATTCGCGCGGCTTAGGTTCTCTTATGATTTTATTCTTTCCTTCAGAAATACTAAGAGAACGCAACAGAATTATAAGAAAAGAGAACCTATAAAAAAAGATGACGATATTAATCTCAAAAAGAAATATGGGACTCATAAAAACTGGGATATCGAAGAAACGCGAAAGAAAAGAGCGGATGCACAAGAAAGAGCAGAAAACCTAAAACAGGAGTATTTAGCCTCTGAAGAATATACACTAAGAGTAGTGTTTAACCATTTCTTTAATTATGTGGCACTTTTTTTATTGATGATTATTATAGGTTTAATGATTAAGTTTCCACTAGAAAGGGGACTGGGGGGATTTTTAACATTTCCGATATTATTCGCTATCGGTTTTCCTTTGTGGTGGGCTTATGTAAGAAAAACATTTAAAGACCTCTCCATTGAAGATTTCAGACAGTCGCTCAGCGAGGTGAGTAAGACCTATAAATTTTGGACTTACACTATGGTGATCACCTCTTTTATCATATTTTTTACTGCTACCATGCGAACTGTGGTGAGCTCTTCTTTGATTATCTCTCTCTTTCTTCTTCTAGGTAT
>Ga0114995_10002437_pt1 | contig 12885 bp, 14 predicted proteins | sample ArcticOcean_MG_C_11_FD_87038 | JGI IMG/M metagenome (GOLD analysis project Ga0114995, IMG submission 87038) | Marine microbial communities from western Arctic Ocean - ArcticOcean_MG_CB2_154 | ecosystem: Environmental > Aquatic > Marine > Oceanic | place: Arctic Ocean: Canada Basin | collected... | reverse complement strand
GTTTTTCATTCCCTTGCCGCCAATAATGGCAACAATATTGGCCCTTGCGATGCTTGACTCACTTGCATGAATTGGGAGGTTGGATACGTTTTCAATTAGCAGCTCTTTTTGCTCGGACACAGCCGTGGAAGAGAGACACGTCATAGTTAATAATGTGATCAAGCGCAAAGTTGTAATTCGATCGTCCATTATTTTTTTGTAGTTGCCAAGTAGAAAGATCTGGTCTAAATAGGTTTCAAAGGTTGCTCTCGTTAAGGGGTTGTATTCAACTCATATTTTTAATGGTCCTGAGGCTGGAGCCTAGATCTTCTTCGTCCTTAATGTGCGTTTCTAGATGCATTTTTTAAGAGTTAGAAATCAGACGTGTTTGGCGAACCGAGTAGCATCCAATCGAGCATAATAATCTTTATCTTTTGTTCGTCAAATGAGCTTTTGATTTGCTCTGAAATCCGCATCGGCGCGGTGGCTATATTCTCTTTTTTGACCCAAAACCTGGCAAGAAGATTGAGGTCATGCTTTCCAATGCTTTCAAGACCAATTGATGGTTTTGTTTGATTTTCGATCAATCCACTTAATTCCAGTGTTTTTGCGATGAGGTCATTGACCACTGTAATATCATTTTGGTAGGAAATGGTGATTCGGAGGTCAACTCTTCGCGCTCCGAATGTTGAATAATTAACAATGTTTCCGCTCATCAAAACATTGTTGGGGATGATGACGGACTTATTTTCGGGTGTTGTTAGATACGTTGAGATTAGACTAATTTTCTCAACACGTCCCGTAATCCCGTTTGCCTCGATATGATCACCTTTTTTGAACGTATTGTTGAGTGCGAGAAGGAGTCCTGCAGCAAGGTTGCTGAGGGAGTTTTGTAGCGCGAGCCCAATAGCGAGGCCTGCGGCACCGACAGCAGCGACTAATGAATGTGTTTCGATCCCGGCCGCACTTAAAATTGCGATCGCAACAACCACATACAAAAATATCTTTAAGCTAGCCGTTAAAAACTCAACGATTAAAGTGTCAATGCCAAGACTTGCTGCGATTTTTTCGATTCGATTCTTTAAGTAGCGTGGCAAAACCAAGGCAAATACGATGAAGATTAGAATCATTCCAGATGAATCGATCAGGTCGTTTAACAGCGCAGGGAAAGAAAGGGGAAAATCCAATTATTGCCTCGAGAGAATACTGTTCCTTGTTTAAGGTTTGATGATTGATCGTCAAACCGGAGATGACTTGAATAGTCTACACCCACGTCGGTTATTGGGCAGTCTTTCTTCGCACAATAGCTTACTCTAGGCTTAGTCGATTTTCTGGCAGGTTTTGCACATACCATGCACTTCAATCGTCGATTTACTGGGCTTGAGGCCAGTTTTTTCTGCAATGACTTTTAGGTGAATGGCAAAGCTTGAATCTGAAATCTCACGGACGTTATCGCATTGATCGCAAATCGCAAACGCGATTGTATTAGGCAAGCAATCTGGTTGTTGGCAGCTCATAAAGGCATTTAGGCTTTCAAGCCGATGCACCAAACCAAGTTCGATGAGTTTATCAAGAGCGCGGTATACCTGCGGTGGTGCTCGTAATCCATCGGAGTGCAGGACATCCAAGATGTGATAAGCGGTCATTGGGTTGCTAGATCGTGAGAGCGCCGTCAAAACCAGGGCTTGGTTTTTTGTTAGATTGTTGGAAGAGAGACTACTCATGTCCTATATTCCGTGAGGCACCCAAATTGCTCCTGAATAAATTCACAAAGGGCGTGAGGGAGACTAAAAAACAGATCAGCGCAGCCACAACAATACTGGGTCCGGATGGGGTGTCCCAGGTCAGCGAACTGAGTAGCCCAGCGATGACAGAGAGTACGCCAATGACCGAAGCTACTATCAGCATCTGGGCTGGGCTTGTCGCGAATCGACGCGAAGCGGCCGCAGGAATAATTAAAAGTGAGGTGATCAATAGAACGCCGACGATTTTCATCGAGATCGCGATCACAGCTGCCATAAGTATCATGAATATTAGTTCGGTGCGCCTTGGCTCAAGACCTTCGGCCTCAGCTAATTCCTGACTCACGGTGGCTGCAAATAAAGGTTTCCAGATCCAGGTAAGTATACTTAGCGTGCAGAGTGCTCCGATCCAGATGAGGAGTAAGTCATTCTCTGAAACCGCCAAAATGTCTCCGAATAATAATCCCATCAAATCCACTCTGACCCATGTGAGAAACCCTAAAACAACCAATCCGATGGCGAGCGCAGAATGCGACAAAAGCCCCAGTAAAGCATCCGATGAAATCATAGATCGACGTCTGATTGTAAATAAGGCTAGTGCGATAAAAGTGCAAACAATGAAAACAGCTGTGGGGAGATGTATTTGTAATAATAGACCGACTGCAACGCCCAACAGAGCGCCGTGACTCAGTGTGTCTCCGAAATAGGCTAGTCTACGCCACACGACGAAGCATCCGAGAGGCCCAGCAACGAGAGCGACGCCGATCCCGGCAAGTAGGGCTCTAACAAAGAAATCATCGAACATGGCCGGACTCCTTTTTTGTCGGATGGATGTGCTCAATCTGTCCGTCTGGCATATGCTTGTGATCATGATCATGGGTATATAGCGCTAAGTTGGACTCCCCACGGAGTCCAAATAAACTTTTAAATTCGGGGCTTTCTGCTACGGCAGTCGGCGAGCCAGAACAACAAACGTGTCCGTTTAGGCAGAGGACTCGATCGGTGGCTGCCATGACCACGTGTAAATCATGTGAGATCATTAATATTCCGCATTGAAGCTTGTCTCTGATTACGGAGATGAGTTCATATAATGCAATCTCACCATTATAATCCACCCCTTGGACGGGCTCATCGAGCACTAGAAAATCTGGTTTTCTTGCCATTGCTCGTGCAATCAGAACTCTCTGAAATTCTCCTCCGGAGAGACTGCTTAATTGAGACTGATTAAGATGTTTGACGCCGGCTGCCTCAAGTGCCTGTGCTACATCCTGGGCGGGTATCGATCCCGTTAAGTGCATAAAGTGTTGAACATCTAATGGTAGTGACCAGTCGATATAAAGTTTTTGAGGTACATAAGCAATTCTCAAAGACTTGGCTTGAGTGGCCGAACCTTCGGTAGGTTTGAGTACTCCGAGTGCTAATTTTGCGGTAGTCGATTTACCTGAGCCGTTGGGTCCAATTAGTGTCACGATCTCACCACGCTCTACGGCGAGATTTACGCCACGAACACGCCAATGGCCGCCTTCAAAAACGCCGGCATTATTAAGCTCAATGAGTGATGTATTCGACATAACTATCCTGCTAATCGCACATTTGCAGCAAATAAAAACGAAATGTTATCTCATAACAAGATAATTTTTTATACAATAATGCCTGATTCGGATCTAAGAGAGCAATATGCGGCAGAGAGTGCGGTTCATCAGCGTTTTAGTTTTTTTGGGGTGGATGAGTATTTCTCAAACTTATGCCCTGAGTGTTGTGACGTCTATTAAGCCGATTCACTCGTTAGTTGCTGCCGTTATGGACGGGGTTGGTGAGCCTGAGTTGTTAATTCAAGGATCTGAATCACCACATCATTATGCACTTAGACCTTCCGAGGCCAAAATGTTACAGCGAGCCAATCTGATTTTTTGGATTGGTCCGTCAATGGAAATATTTCTTGTTAAGCCATTGTCTTCATTGGCGCGCAAAGGGGCCTCTGTGGAGTTGATGGACGCGCCGGGTGTGCGTCATTTGGGTTATCGCGAATGGAAATCTGCCCTGGAAAAAAATGGGCAACAAGAATTGCATATTGATCATGTCTCTCAGCATGATCATTCAAATTCGACAGAAGATCCCCACATTTGGCTGGATCCGTTAAATGCAAAAGCCTTGGTTGAATTTATTGCTCAATTATTGGCTGCTCAGGACATCGCGAATGAAGCAGTCTATGTTGCAAATGCCACCAAGATATTAAAAAGACTTGATGATTTAACCGAGAGGACTCGTAAGCGGTTAGAGCAAGTTAATGAGGGACGTTTTATTGTTTTTCATGACGGATATCGATATTTTGAGGAGCGATTTGGATTGCAGGCAGTCGGTGCAATTACGCTGTTACCGGAGTCGAAGCCTGGGGCTCAGCATGTGCGTATGATTTCAAAAGAAATGATAAAAACAGACACTCAGTGTGTATTTTCTGAACCTCAATTCACATCCTCCTTGGTCGACATGATCGCTAGTTCTACTGGTGCAAATATTGGCGAGTTGGATCCCTTGGGTGCATCGATTAAATCTGGCCCACATCTTTACGAACAGCTAATAGAGCAAATGGCTGATCGTTTCGTAGAGTGTTTGTCGGTTCGAAATATTGCAGTACCCTAAATATCGCTTGAGTGTGCGTCTTGATTTATTGGGTTGTCCTTTATTCTCAGCAATTACCTTTTATGATGTTTGATAGACTCGACGCGCTATTTGAATGCGTTGCTGGGAGTCAAGCATGTCCACAGATGTTATTCGCGTCTTATCACCAACAGCAATTTTGGGATACGGATTCCCTGTAGCCTCGTTTGAAGATGGACTTTCCCGTAACCCGGACGTCATTGCTGTGGACGCCGGGTCGACGGATCCTGGTCCTTACTACTTGGGTGCTGGTGTTTCGTTTACTGATCGACAGGCTGTAAAGCGCGATCTGGAATATCTTTTGATTGCTGGACGATCAAGAAAGATTCCTGTTTTGATTGGTTCGGCTGGAGGTGCGGGAGCAAGACCTCATCTGGATTGGTGTGTTGATATCGTTAAAGAAATTTTCGAGGAACAGAAATTATCTGGTCGCTTGGCAATCATTCCATCTGATATCTCTGCCGAAGTAGTTCTTGAAGCTCTTGAGGAGCAGCGGATTGACCGCGTCCCATCAGGACCTGAATTGTTCTCAGAGGCTGTTGAGGCATCGACTTTTATTGTTGCGCAAATTGGTGAAGAGCCGATTATGGCTGCATTGGAGAAGGGTGCTGATGTCGTGATTTGTGGTCGCAGTTACGATCCATCGGTATTTGCTGCATTACCTATTCTCAGGGGATTCTCCCGGGCACTTGCCTTGCATATGGGAAAAATTCTTGAGTGTGCCGCGATTGCGGCGATCCCAGGCAGCGGCTCAGATTGCATGCTTGGCACACTCGATCACGATGGGTTTGTATTAGAAGCCTTAAATCCAGAGCGGGCTTGTACGGTGACGTCGGTGGCTGCGCATACGCTCTACGAAAAATCGGACCCACGATTACTCCCTGGCCCAGGAGGCGCACTTGATCTAACCGATTGTCGGTTCGAGGCACTTGATGATCGCCGAGTGCGGGTCACGGGTACTCGGTTTGTGCCTACCCAGGATTATTTTATCAAACTTGAGGGTGCTCGACCCATTGGATATCGAACAGTATCGATTGCTGGAGCGCGTTCGCCAGATTTTATCGAAGCCTTGGATAATATTCTGGATGGCGTGAGGCAGCAGGTTCGAAACAACTTTCCGGAAGTGCAAGAGGACGATGCGACTCTTTTATTCCATGTTTACGGGCGCAACGGTGTTATGCAGGCGTTAGAACCTGAAACAAAGGTAAACCCACATGAGATCGGACTCGTGATCGAAGCAGTAGCGAAGACACAAGCCTCAGCGAACACTATTTGCTCCTTTGCCAGGTCAAGCTTGCTGCATTTTGGATACCCGGGACGTTTGTCGACGGCCGGTAATTTGGCATTTCCGTACTCGCCGTCCGACTTCCAAGCGGGTGCTGTATTCCAGTTCAGTATTTATCATTTAATGGTGATCGCAGATCCAGTTTCCCGGTTTCCGTTCGAATTACTTGATTTGGAGGTGGCATCGTGAAGACGTTAAAAGATGTGGCGACAGTGATTAGATCCAAAAATGCGGGACCCTATGAGCTCACATTTGATGTGTTGTTTCCTGACATCACGACATACGAACGTGTGGTTGAATCAGGTGTCGTTAATGCTCAGTCAGTCAGTCAGTTGTATGGGATACCGCTTGAGGACGTCAAAGGGATTATTCACTTTGCGCCGGCGCTTGCAATTAAAGTGACGATCAAACGCCCCAGAGTATCTGGGAATTTGGGTGAGAGCGATGTGTATGGTGCTCAACAGCACGCACCTTTTCTAACCTTGGCAATTAACTAATTTTTAAAAATCAGTAGCCTATTTACTGTGATCGCCGCGAATTAATTATTAACGCTGAAGTGTCTCGGCGTCGGAGACGATTGCATTTTGCAGGAGGTGGTAAATTAGACATCTACGCAGATGAATAGCCTGCGCTTAGGCTCTTTGCAGAAAAATTATTAGTTCGTCACTACGCAGTTGTTGCACAGTCCCTGTAGTTCGACCACTTGACCTTCAGTTGTAAAAAAATTTAGATCCTCAGGAGTGGCTAATTGTGAGGAAGTTTTGCAACGCTCGGCTATTCTGCTACAGCCGGAGCAATGCAGAAGAACATGTAAATGATTGCTATGGGGGTCGGGGCACACCACATATGTATTGTTTGACTCAGCTTTATGAATAAATCTCATCTCAATCCAAAAATCAAGAACTCGATAGATGGTACTTATATTGATTGAATGCCCATTTTTTTTGAGGATGGACTGTAGTTGGTATGCGGTTGGGTGGTCGTTATGATTAGTCAATTCTTCTAAAATCATTATCCGTTGAGGCGTTACGCTTTTGCCTTCTTCAGAACATCTTTTTAAAATACGGCTTCTATCTATCACCATCTGCCCCCGGAGGGATGGCGTTATCTAACCCTTCAAGTGGTTCGATGACGACGTCAACAAGAGTATACCCACTGTCTGCCATACTAAATGACTGCGCGCCAACGGAGAGCCGCCCAGAAACGATTACTGGTTCGTAGAGGTCACGTAGCTTTGTGGGTTGAGAGGATGTGTCCACTACCAACGTTTGGTTAAGTGGTGGCGGTGGAACATGAACGCACTGTCCTGCCTCAGGCACAAGCAAAAACTGGCTAACGTCTGTGCCTACTGTTTCGATCGGAACCATGAAACCAGCGAGCTCTATTCGCTGTCCTTCTAGAGATTGGTTTAATTGCTTGCCGGCGACATCAAGCTTTTCCTTAAATGTGGGATCAAACATGATATCGAAGGTCACATCTTCTGGGACAAAATCATACGCGCCTTCTGGAACGAGATTGCCCCAGTTAGTTGTCCATTGGGCATAGTCTGACTCGGTCGCTTCTCGAGAAAAAGCTGTCAATGAAGAAAGAATTACAGAACAAGTGATGAGCCATCTGATCATGATTTCTAACTGAGCCCCTGGTGCAGATTTCTTCGGTAAACAAAAGCGGCAGGAATTAAACTACTCAATAATCCGGCACCGAGAATAATTCCAAACACGATCAATTCATCGAGGCTAAGGAAGCTAGTTTGTAGTTTTATACCAAGCATAGAACTCAGTTGATGCTCCGCAAAAAAAGTCGCTATTGTAACAAAAAGAACAGCTCCCGATACCGCAGTCAACCCGATCACTAGCGATTCGAATATAACGAGCCTTGCCAAATAGAAAAGGGAGGCCCCATTCGCTCTTAAAATTGTCATCTCTCGTTTTCTACTGTCTAAACTAGCAATGGTCAAGGTAACGATTGCTATTAAACAAATCAAAATAATCATCCAGCTTAATAGGTTAAATGCAGACTCAACTAAGCCTACGATCGACCACAACTCAGCCAATGCAACTCCCGGAATAATCGCAGAAATAGGCTCCTTCGGAAATTTGTTGATTTCCCGAATAAAGGGAAATATTTTGAATTTGGATTTGAGTCCGACGAAGGCAGCGGTAACAGTTTTTGGATTGAGAGCATGGTCAGGAAGAGATTCGATATTGACGTTATTGACACCGAAAACTTTGGTGCCACTTTGCCACCCCAGATGCACTAGTTCATATCCTCTTAGGTTCACGAATATGGCTTGATCTATAGGTGTCCCAGTCTGTGCAAGAACTCCCGAAATTTGAAATGCAAAATCATCGTGAGATTTTTCGATTGCATTACCTGAGCCGTGCGTTATAAAAAGTTCGGCCCCAACTTTGTAGCCCAGTTTTTCTGCAGCTGTTGATCCAACTATTGCTGCTGATATTTTCGAAGAAGCGTCGCCCTCAGAAAAAAGAATTGGAAGGTCGCCGCCGTATCGCATGTGTTCAAAGTAGTCCGGAAGATTGGTTGCTACTACTCTAAAACCCTTGTGACTATCGCCTAGCGCTATTGGAACTAACCAGTCGATATCAGGTGAGCTCTCAATTTCATTAACAGTTTTCATGGTCACGTTATTAATTGGTTGGCCCAAGTGAAATACTGTGTACAAGACCATTTCTATTGATCCGCTTTTTGGCCCAATTATGAGGTCAACCCCTGATACGCTCTGGCTGAATCCCGCTTCGGTGGCTTTCTGGATGCGATCTATGCTTAAAACCAGAACCATTGATGCCATTAAGGTGAAAGTGACAAGAGCGAGTGGTAAGGCTCTTGAGCGCATGGATTTAAAGATAAGTCCCAACACTTTAGTTATCGAGTTCGATGACAGTATTGAAAAAGGGCACCATCGACGGGTCGTGGCTGACTATTAAGATTGCTTGCTTCGAGGGGTCAAAAGTATTGATGAGCTCTTGAACGAACTCTGTTGTCGATTTTGGATCTAGCGATGAAGTGGGCTCATCGGCCAGAAACAGTTCGGGTTTGCCAAGCAGTGCACGTGCGCACGCAACTCGTTGTTGTTGGCCTATGCTTAGGTTGCTGATTGGCCGATTCAATATATTTTTGGGCAAACCGAGCGCACTTAAAATCCGAGAAATCTCTGGTTCAATTTCGGGAACTTTTGATGTTCTTTGATGTGAAAACTGTATGCCCAGTCTGACGTTTTCCAGAACGGTAAGAAAGGGAATGAGATTAAGCGTTTGGAAAACATATCCTATGTGGTCAGCCCTGATTTGATCAAGAGATGTAGGACGTAACGATGAAAATCGATTCCCAATCAAGTCTATTTCACCTTTCTGGATTTTAAGCACGCCAGCGATTAGGTTGAGGAAAGTTGTTTTGCCGCAACCTGATCGACCTGTCACCAAGACACGGTCTCCAACCCTTATTTTTAAATCGGGGAAACGGATGGTTTGACCGCTACTGTATAAATATTCAAGACGATTAGTTTCTAAAATCACCAGCTAATGAAGTCCTGCGACTTATTGAGGGTACTTGCTAATCCTTTATTATTTATCACGGCTTCCACTTTTATCGATTCCAGCTCATCGAAATGTTCGAAGACTTCGCCAAACTCTATTTTCGTAAGATTGGCTGGCGTTTGACACTCAAATTCGTAGGTTAGCACGACATCTTTGTGACCGCTTTCGCTATTTCCTGTGCTGGTTACGCTTTGAAATTTCGCGTCGAAATTTTGAAGTGCACATTTTGCATCATGAGATAATTTAAAAATGGTTGAGAAATTTTCGTACTGATCCGCGGATTCGTGGTGTTCTTCTGAAATCTCAAATGAAACGCTCTTGTGCTCGTCTTTGTGCTCGTCTTTGTGCTCGTCTTTGTGCTCGTCTTTGTGCTCGTCTTTGTGCTCGTCTTTGTGCTCGTCTTTGTGCTCGTCTAGAGTTAGCTGTACTAATGGCATGTCGTATTGAACAAACAACTTCCTGTTTTCTAGAACTACTTTTGCATTATTAATGCCGTGGGCGTGCACGTCTGCGTGACGATTTTCTTCAGCATTTAGTCCAGCAGTCAGTGTAATTGCAGCAGCAAAAATAAATATTTTGATCATGGAATTTTTCCGAATTATGTATTACGCATGCAATGTTATTTTATAACAATTCTCCGTGCAAGAAGTTTTTGGGATGAGTCTTTAGATTCTCTACTTATAATCGGTGCACATTCGTTTTAATCGCTAATGATGTGGTCTAGGAGCAGGCTGGAACCTTGATAATTCAGAAAGCGGGTTGTTTGCGGTGCGCGAGATACAACGGATCAACTCTTTTAAGCCGCCGAAGGCCGCCTCAATTACACAGTGCAATAGGAGCAAGTTGATAGAGCTGATATGGCTAGCTCCGGGGAATGCACCTGACTCGCCAATACCTGCTTAATTTAATGATTTGCTTAGAGTCTAACGATACATGGCTTCCATCGCTTTTCGTGTTGAAACAGCCTCTGATGTGAGATCGATTTCAACATCTGCCCACTTAATGGGATGATCTTTTGGAACGTTGGAAATTAATTTCACGTGATGGGCGAGGCCTATGGGAAGCCCACCCAGATCCAGAGATTTTTTTGCTGGACAGAGTCGGCCGTAAACAGTAAAGCCTCCTTCGCCATCCAATATTTCGCCGGCCTTTAGATCACGCTTCGCGGTTGCAACAACATCCGCATTGAAGTCCATCGTTGAACCGGTCGGTTTATTCAAAAGCGCTGCGGACAAAATTGATATATTGAGTTCAAGTCCGATCAAATGGAATGGTTTGTACATAGCTGAAAACCGACCAGTCTCGTCTGTATTCATTCCGTACTGTTTAAAGCAAGCTGAGGCGTAGTCGTTCGGTGCTTCAATCACAACATAGACGCCCCAACGAAGGTCTCGATAGACTGGACGTTGATCGCGTTCGATGGATGTCACGACTTCCACCATGCCGGTCTCATCTAGCTGCCCACCGACCGAGCGGGGCCTTAAGACGTGGGCTAAATCATCCATGCCTGCAGCAGGGAATGCCAATCCATTTTCAGGAGATTTTAGTCCGGTTGCATTGGAAATCGCAGCCATTTCTAAGGCTGATTTTGTGCCGTCCAAGAAGCTATTGAACATCTGACTGTTCATGCCTGCATCGGCTGCTTGTTCCGGAGTTAGACCGTAATGATCCCATACTGTATCTGGTGTTGAGTAATGATAGTTTGGTAGATATTTTGTACCCTTGCCTGCCGCCACAACGTGAAATCCGGAGGCTCGAGCCCATTCAACCAGTTCGATCGTGAGCGCGGGTTGGTCTCCATAGGCCATCGAGTAAACAACCCCCGCATCCCTGGCTTCTTTTGCGAGAATTGCGCCCGCTAAGACGTCGGCTTCCACATTCACCATCACAATGTGTAACTTGCGTTCAATTGCCATTTTTGCGTGACTAATTCCGACGGCTGGATTTCCGGTGGCTTCGACCACGACATCAATCCGCGAACTATCCAACATTGTCTGGGTATTCTCGAAAAACTTCGTTTTCGCGAGTTGTTCCTCGGACCAGCCGACCTTTCGACACGTATTTTTGGCGCGTTCTACATCAAGATCTGCAATGGCGGCGACTTCGAGGCCAATAGTTGTTGGTATTTGGCTCAAAAACATGGATCCGAATTTTCCGGCGCCAATTAAACCAACTTGAACGGGTCGATCTGCTCGTGCCGCTAATTCCTGATAAATATACATCGTAAAATTCCCTACTACGCGGCGTATTCTTTGGCGAGTTCCGAAAGGCAGTTGTCTTCCAGTGCCTTGATTGGCGTGAAATCTCGGTGTGCAATCCATTCCTTGCGATTGAACGCGCGAATATGGTTGTCCACATGACACAAGGACAGGTAAGCAATGGTTCGGCCAAACGGTGAAATATTTGCGGGGCTCGCATGCACGAGTAGTGATGAGAACATCAGCATGCTTCCTGCTGGCCCCGTTGGTGCGACGCAGCCACCACGATCAGCAAGTTCGGTGACCTTGTCTCGGTCAAGAGTCCATAATGGATAGCTTGTCGTTTCAAGATCATGTCCAGCATCGATAACGCCTACTTTGTGGCTGCCTGGAATGAACAGTAACGGACCGTTGGCTGCAGTCACATCATCAAGAAAGACGGCAATATTCATTGCGCGAGGTTCTGGCATTTCATCGTCGCGTTTCCATGTGCCGTAGTCCTGATGCCATTGCCATACCGCTCCATCGAAAGCCGCTTTGGCATTGACCTTGTACTGATGCATGTAAATATCACCATCCAGTAATTGTGATACCGGCTCGATCATGCGGGGATGAGCGCCAAGACGGCGAAATCCCTCGTTATATGTGTGCGCAGCGAATGCGGTCCTGGCAACGCCGTTACTCTCGCGCCAGACTTCTTCACGTTCTTCTTTGTAGATTTTTTCAGCTTCCCCTTTGAGATAGCTGGCCTCTTCAGGTGAGAAAAGGCTGGGGAAAAAGAGGTAGCCCTCTTCATCAAATTGTTTGGTTTGCGCTTCTGTGAGTTGCATTGCGACCTCTTATTTTCGGTTATTTGTCATTGGGGGAGTGCTTGTCCCTCGGATAGGCGCTGATAGGTTGCCTGTCCACTGGATTCCGCATGATGAGAGGCGAGTCTTGCTGCCTCATCTGGGTTATGTTTAATAATTGCGTCTGCGATGGCTGCGTGATCGCTCCAAATTTGTTGATACAAACGATCGTCTTCGAGTACTCGATGCATTGACCGAACCATGTGCGCCCAGCTCGCGTCTGCGATTCTTGCGATTTCAGGGTTTTCTGACAATTGATACAGTGCTCGATGAAACGCGATATCGGAGATGGCCAGGGCATCTTTATCGTGTGCCAAAACGGCTTCCTGACCTTGTTCGATGAACTGATTGAGCTGATTGATGCCTGTTTGCGAAATTCTCTCAGCCGCTAAGCGAGCTGCTAATCCATCCAGTGCACCACGGACCTGGTAAAGCGATAAAATCTGATCTGGGTCAATTGGCGCAACCATCTTTCCTTTGCGGCCTTTGTCCACAACTAAGCCGTCTCGCTCAAGGATAACCATTGCATGACTGACTGGCTGGCGGCTTACGCCCATGGTATCCGCAAGCTCTTCTTGACGAAGGGTTTCAAGAGGGGCTAAGCGACCGCTTAAAATTCCT
>Ga0114995_10002429_pt1 | contig 12895 bp, 13 predicted proteins | sample ArcticOcean_MG_C_11_FD_87038 | JGI IMG/M metagenome (GOLD analysis project Ga0114995, IMG submission 87038) | Marine microbial communities from western Arctic Ocean - ArcticOcean_MG_CB2_154 | ecosystem: Environmental > Aquatic > Marine > Oceanic | place: Arctic Ocean: Canada Basin | collected... | reverse complement strand
TGGGTGTAATGCAAGATAAACGTCCTGCGCGCATATATTTAAGTTTTTCATTTAAAAAATAATCCAAGACACGCGACGCGTGGCCGTGTGCCATTTGTTTAGGATGGAAAGCCTATCCAAGGTAATCCATGGCAATTTTATCAATTGGAGAATTAGCTTTGCGGGTATCCCTGAAGCGGGGTCCGCAGGTAGGCACTTGTACGTTAATGTGAAAACACAGGTATCCCGCGCACTCGGGGTCTGATGACGAGTATTATAACTGATTCGTTAGAACAAAGCAAGAATATTTATCAAAAAATTAATTAATTTTAAGTATTATTCATATACTTAACCATTTTCATTCAGTATCGAAACACAAGATTTCGACGAGCGAAAACCTTGCAGAAATTCGTCTCCATCCACGCTTCAATTCAGAACCATTTCAACCAGGAACGCCATCTCTATTCACGCACCAATTTCAAGCTGAACCGTGCCGCTGCTCTCGCTGAATAGCGTCAATTATTGAGCGCATAGATTTAGGTTATGCTAGTCATCTGATGCTTGTTTTCGTTAGTCTGACAGCTGCGGCAGGTGTAATCTGCTACCTCATGAACCTTCATATCAGCCTTCAGCTGTAAGTTTTGACAGGTCCTTATCAGATAGGTTTTGAGCATGGCGGATAGGGCCAAATCTAAAGTATTGGCCATGCACTAACATTCAAATTGGACCACTCAAGTGGGGCTGCTCACTTCATCGTTCCTTACTCTAGAGCTGGATTAAGTAGTTTCACCACCGTTAACTGCTATCATTTGCCCAGTGATAAATTTTGCTGATGGCCCAGCCAGGTAGCCAACCGCTGAAGCAATATCATCCGGTTGTCCCATGAATCCTGTTGGGATTTTTGTGGCCCGGCTTGGGTCGTCCTCGCTCTCATTCTCGTCCCTAATTTGGCCGGGTGAGATAATATTCGCCGTGATGCCTTTGCTGGCAAATTCGGTCGACAGTGCTTTGGTGAGGCCCCACACTCCATGCTTTGCAGCAGATATGGGCGCGCCCTCAAAATATCCTTTCATCGCCCTCATTCCTGCAAAGTTGATTATGCGGCCCCAGCCCTTGTCGACCATTCCTGGCAGGAAGGCTCGACTGGTGTAAAATGATCCGGAGAGTGCGACGTTTATAACGTTGTGCCAATCGGCATCTGTCATCGATAAAAAAGGTTTGTGGGGGCGGCGCGCGGCATTATTGACGAGTATGTCGATCGTGCCAAAGTGTTGAAGGGCTGCAGTTGCCATTTCTTTCACGGCGTCTGAATGGCCTACATCACCGATTGTAACAAGCGATTGCGCCCCTGCAGCCTCAACCAATACCGCTGTTTCGCGGGCGGCCCCCTCATTTTTCGAACCGTTTATGACAATATTGCATCCGAGTTTTGCCAGGTGAACTGCAATCGCGCGGCCAATATTTTGACCTGATCCGGAGATAAAGGCAGTTTTGCCTGCGAGCGAGAGTTTGGTCATTTGATAAGTTTCCTTAATGGGATATGTACCCATCACACTAAGGCTGTGAGAGGTCTTCAGGAGAATGCCTCAACGCCAATTTCAATTGCAAACTTGGACGAAGGCGGTGATACGATAATAGTGGGTAATTGTATTTAATTGTCAATCAACAGAATAATGTTGACATTATTCTGTTGATTATTACATTCTGGTCAAATGAAACGAGACCTAACCGCAAGAAAATCTTTTATAATACAACGAAAGAGTTCGTTGGTCGGAGAAGTTCGCGATTCATTAGAGCGCATGATTCTACGTGGAGAGGTCGCTGCGGGCGAGCGAATTAATGAAGCTACGCTTGCAGAACAGTTTGGAGTCAGCCGTAGTCCGGTGCGGGAAGCCGCCCGCTCTTTAGAACAACAGGGTCTCGTAACCACGGTAGTAAATCGCGGCGTGTTTGTCCGAAAGTTAAGTCTTAAGGACGCACTAGAGCTTTACGATTTACGCTCAATGATTGCTGGGAAACTTTGCGCGAGTGTTGCTGAACATGTGACCCCCCATGTTACAAAAAAGCTACGCAACTTTGTTGATCGGATGCAGCAGGCCGCGCGCAATGAAGATGAAGATTTGTACTTCGAAATAAATCTCGCATTTCACGACTTCATCGCTGAGGCTTCTGGTGCCGTGCGCGCACGGCAACTATATCTATCGATGAGCAAAGAAGTGCGCCTTCTGCGTCTGCGCGTACTGTCCGGTGCGGCCTCGCTTGAATTGTCTAATGCGGAACATAATAGGATCGTTGTCGCAATCGAATGCGGCGATGTCGAAGCTGCGCGCCGTGAGGGCGCTCAGCACCACTTCAACGGCAAATCTCGTTTGATAGAGACGCTGGGGGGTGACTATGGCGCTGAATGCGCCTTCTAATGACCAATTTTTGGGATTGTCGTTCAGTGACGGCGGTTCCGATGATGAAAAATGTAATCTGGGAGGATACTATGACAATAACTTTGAAACCAAACATGTCTTGGCTGCGTGCCAGTGCAATCGTTGCCTTTTTGACCGCACCAATGGCCGTCGTGACTCCGGCTGTGGCTCAAGGATACCCGAGCGCAGATGAGACACTGGATTGGACCATTGCCTTTGGTCCGGGTGGTGGCAACGATATCATGGCGCGAACAATCGTCGATATTTTGCGGAAATATGAATTATACCCTGGGGATATTTCACCTGAAAATCGTGCTGGTGGTTCCGGCGCTGTTGGTTGGGGCTATCTCTATGGCCAGTCTGGTAACGGCTACGCCATCTCGACGACGTCGGGCAGTTTTGTGACGACACCGTTGCAGGCTGATACCCCCTGGCAGCCTGAGGACTTCACTCCTGTGGCTCTGTTGGCGACTGACGATCTTGTGCTTGTAGTAAATAGTTCGTCCGATATCCAAAACATTGATGACTTCATTGCATCGGCCAAAGCCAGCCCAATGAATATTGGTGGCACCGGTACGGTGAATGTCGACTTTATTGTGCCAACTCTGTTCGCGCAAAAAGCGGGCTTTGAATTCGACTATGTTTCATTCAACTCAATGGCAGACCAAACGACAGCGCTTCTCTCAAACGCATTGGATGCGATGGTCGGCAACCCTGGAGAAATCATTGGTTTGATTGATTCCGGTGACCTACGTCCACTCGTGTTCTCCGGACAAGTTACGCCATCTGTTTTGAAAGGCGTCCCCACAATGGGTGAGGTTGGTTTTGATATTGGTGTGTCCATGCCACGTGGCCTGATCTTGGCGCCAGACGCTCCGGCTGAGGCTCAAGAATGGTGGATTGCGACGATGAAAAAGGTCGTTGAGACACCGGAGTGGGCGAGCTACATTGCAACAAATACTCTGACTCCAACGGTCATTTATGGAGAAGATTTCCGTACATTCTTGGGCAACACGAAGAATGGTTTCCAGGAAGTTTTGCGGTCGGTTGGTGCGATCGATTAAAGGTACTCGTGCCATAAAATCTGCCGCGCCTTCCTGGTGCGGCAGATTGATTAACTAGCTGGATATCCCTCATGCGTGTCGCATTTCTGTTCGTTTTACTTTTTGGTGCAGTATTTTACACCTACGTCGCCTTTTTTGATCTGTCATTTCTGTCTCGCACCGGGCGTCTGGGGCCGGGATTTTTTCCACGTATTATTGGGGTATTCGCGGTCTCACTGATAACCTGGGTGATTGCGGACACGCTGAGAGACAACCGTGCTGAAGAGAGCCCCTCCAGTAGGTGGGGTGACGTAGCGCCGCTTATCCTTTTTGCAGTGGGTTACGCAGTTTTACTAAGAATATTTGGTGGTTTTTTCGCGACGCTGGTCTTTCTGGCTGTCACTTTAACGATCCTAAACCGCGGCAAAAAATTGCAAAACGCAATACTATCTGTGGTGATCCCAACCTTGATTTATCTTCTTTTTGACAAGCTTCTTAATGTGAATATGCCACCGGCATTATTTGTGCTGCCAATCTAAATACCATTCAAAGTCCCACGGATAGTGGGCAGGAGACCTCAAATGGACATTTTCAGCGATCTCATCATGGGTTTGTCGATAGCAATTACACCGATCAATATGGTCTATCTTCTTGTCGGCGCAATGGTGGGGATGATCGTGGGAGTAATCCCTGGTTTTGGCCCCTCAGCAGGTCTCGCGATCCTCTTACCTGTAACCTTTGGCATGGATCCCGTCGGGGCCATTATGATGCTTGCAGCCATCTATTACGGCGCGATGTATGGTGGTACGATTACGTCGATACTGCTCAACACGCCCGGTGAGAGTGCGACAGTTGCCAGCACGTTTGATGGGTTTCCGCTGGCAAAAAAAGGTCGTGCAGGTCCGGCTTTGGTCATGCAGGCCGTTGCATCTTTTGTAGGTGGCACAGTGGGTGTAATTTTGATCACAATTTTAGCACCGATGTTTGCACAAGTGTCGCGAAGTTTTGGACCACCTGAATATTTTCTATTAGCACTCATGGGGATGTTAACGCTGATCGTTATGATTGGGGAGCATTGGAAGCTGGGCATGATTTCGGCATTGATAGGCTTAGGGCTTGGAACCGTTGGAGTTGATCTTGAAACGGGGCAGGGCCGTTTCACCTTTAGATCTGCTGAGCTTATCGGTGGTATCTATTTTATCCCAATTGCGATCGGGCTGTTTGGTCTAGGTGAACTATTTTACGCCTTTTACAAGGGCATGCACAAAACGGGTTCCGGTGGGATCGTGCAATATAATAAAGAAGAGCGGTTTTGGCCTTCCAAACATGATTTCATGTCAACACGGATGACCATGGTTCGAAACTCGATCCTGGGTTTTGTGGTTGGAGTCATTCCAGGTGCGGGCGCTACAATTGCGTCACTGATGGCCTATTCAACAGAACGATCCTTATCGAAGCACCCTGAAAAGTTTGGTACTGGAGAAATGGCAGGCCTTGTTGCGCCTGAAACGGCCAATAATGCTGCGTCTTCCGGAGCCATGATCCCTCTGCTGACGCTTGGTATCCCGGGGTCGGCTTCGACGGCGGTTTTGCTGGCGGCTTTTTTGATGTGGGGTCTGCGTCCTGGGCCATTGTTCATGGAACAAAACCCAGAGCTCGCATGGGGCTTAATTGCCTCTATGTACCTTGGTAATATGGTTTTACTGGCGATTAGCATATTCGCAATTCCCTTGTTCGTACAATTGATTAAGGTGCCATATCGTATCTTAGGCCCGTCAATCGTAGTGATCTGTGCCCTTGGGACATTTTCGGTACATGCCTCATTTATTGAAACATATTTGATGTTTGCAGCAGGTATCGTCGGGTTTTTCATGCGGCTTTATGGGTTCTCAGCTGCGGCTTTGGTTCTTGCGCTTGTTTTGGGGCCTTTGGCGGAAGAAGCGTTGCGCCAGACACTCGCAATTTCGCGCGGTTCTTTTGTGATATTTGTGGAACGCCCTGCCTCACTTTGGATTATTGCAGCAACCTTTATTTTACTCGTGGGGCTGCCGTTGTTGAATCATATCGGCCGACGCGCGCGCCTGTCAAAACAACCGGAAATTTAACGCTATGCTTTTGACCGGGGCTCAGTCTGAAGAGTTGGTGGCCCGCGCTTTCCGACATGCAGGCGTGCATCACAATATGGCTAAAGACGCCGCTGTGGTTTTGACGATGACAGAGATGATGGGTATTGGAACTCATGGTTTGGCGCGCGTGCCCGGCTATATAGAGCGGGTTCTGCAGGGGGGGGTAAACCCGAAGGCTCTGCCTCAAATATCTACTCCAGCGCCGGCACTACGCATGGTTGATGGTCAAAACGGACTTGGTGCGGCTATTGCTTTTCTTGCGACTAAGGCGGCTATGGAAGCTGCTCGCAGCGCCGGTATTGGAGCTGTGTTTTGCAAGGGCTCATCCCACCTAGGCGCCTTAGCCCCTCATTTATATATGGCTGCTCAAGCGGGGTTTGCTGCGATTGTCACGACAAATACCGCTCCAATGATTGCTCCTTCAGGAGGTTGTGAACCGGTCCTTGGTAATTCGCCGATTGGGTTTGCTATCCCAAGTGAAGAAGGAATGCCAATCCTCTTGGATATGGCACTGTCCGTCGTTGCACGTTCCAAAGTACGGCGCGCGGCGCAAATGGGAGAGATGATCCCGGAAACCTGGGCGACAGATGCAGCCGGCCTTCCTACACAGGACGCCAAAGCGGCGATGCAGGGATTGATGCAGGCCATCGGAGGGAGTAAAGGAGCAAATTTGGCCCTATGCCTCGATTTGTTGGCTGGTGGCCTCTCGGGGGCTGCGATGATGTCTGAAATTCCGAATGCTAACCTTGACCCTAGCGCTGTTGCAAATATTGGTCATATGTTCATTTTTGTTGATGTGGCCCGTCTTATGCCACTGGGAGCGTTCACGGAGCGGGTATCCGATGCGCGCAGCATGGTTGAGACTAGTACTGCCATGACCGAAGCTGAAGCTATTCGCATGCCCGGATCCCGAGCCATTACTTTGCTGCAACAGACGCGTGATGAGGGGTTCAACATCCCTCAGGCGCTCGGCGTTGAACTTACACGATTAGCCTCTCGTTAAGCGTATAGTCACTTTTGTTTATAAATTTCCACGCTTTGGCTTAGAGTATTTATTCACTAAAATATGCGTCAGGTGGACGACATTTTCCAAGTGGCCGTAGCAAGAGCCGCGAGTTTACCATCCGACCCGGAGAGACGGCTTTCCATGAAGGACAGGTTTCGTCCGCGTTTTGTAAACCTTCCCTCGACGGTTACAGTACCTTCTTTTACGGGGCGCATGAATTGAACTTTCAATTCCACGGTCGCCCCGGGGCCGGCAACTTTGTTGACTAGATGCCCCATGGAAATATCCATCGCTGCACACATCGCTCCACCGTGGAGCGACCCTTGTGGGTTTCTCAACATATCTGTCACCTCGAAGGACAACCGACAGGTGTCTTTATCAGCGTCCGCCGTATTCATAGGTAGATATTCGAATACTAGGCCAAGCAGTCGTGCAAAAAGGAAGGTCTCAAATACTTGTTCGTGTTCGCCTAGGGCTGTTTGAAAGTGAGCAAGTGCAGCGTTTTCGTCGACGCGCTTGGTTGACGTATCAGACATCAGGCGCCCACGAAATTGGCTTTGCGCTTTTCAAGAAAAGCACGTCGACCTTCGATATAATCAGCGCTTTCAAAACAAGCTTTGACGCGGGCTGCGCACTCGTCCAAATTGCGTTCGCTCTCGTTCATGACCGTTTGAGCTACAATATATTTTGCAGATTCAACGGTCATTGGCGCATTGGCGGCGATCATTTCGGCAGTCTCTTGCACAACGTCACCGACCTTGGCATCCGGCACTACGCGGTTGACTAGGCCCATTACACGGGCCTCATCGGCGTCGAACCGTCGAGCTGTAAAAAAGATTTCCTTCGCAAAAGCAGGTCCAACGATTTTGACCAACCGGTTGAGGCCTTCATAGCCGTATCCCAGACCCAGTTTAGCAGCGGGCACTGCAAATTGTGACCCTTCTCCGCAAACGCGCAGATCGCAACTTAAGGACAGCGCCACACCGCCACCAATGCAAAATCCGTCAATTTGAGCGATGGTAGGTTTTGGGAATTCCTCAATCATGTCATAAACCCGCTTGGTTGTGGCGTTGTAATTTGCCACTGCCTCGGAGCTGGCGCGTTCGGTTTCGAATTTTGATACATCGGCGCCTGAGACAAAGGCCTTACCTCCAGCTCCTGACAGGATAAGGATACGCACAGTGTCGTCCGCCGCGAAGCGCGCTGCAGCAACTTCAACGGCTTCCCACATTTCAAGGGAAACCGCATTGCGTTTTTCCGGTTGATTGAAAATTATCCGGGCTATGTCTCCGGAGTGTTCTGTTAGAATTTTATCGGTCATGATTAGGTCCAGTTGTCTAAATTGGTTAAGTTGCGCCAGAGGCCTTCATCGCTGCAATCTCTTCTTTGCTCAGACCGATTTCCAAAAGAATGTCTTCGCTGTGCTGTCCCGCGGTTGGTGGTGGCGTGGCTATACGGCTTGGGGTGCGGCTCATCAAGATGGGTTGGCCGACTAGCTCAGTTTCTCCCCGCTCTTGGCTGGTAAATTTTTGTGCCAAGCCCAGGTGCTGGACCTGTGGATTCGAAAACACCTGTGCAATGTCGTTTATTTCACCCGCTGGCACACCTACCTTTGTGAAAAGATCAATCCATTCGGCCGTCGTTCGTGTCATCGTAATTGCTTCAATTTCTGCGCCTAAAGCGTCCCTATTTTCAGAGCGTGCTGGTGCTGTTGAATACCTTGGATCACTATCCCAACATTCCCGATCCATAACAGTACAAAACTTTTGCCAAATGTTATTTCCAGTCACAGCGAGGTTCATATGGCTATCGCTGGTTTTGAACACACCAGTTGGAATAGAGGTAGGATGATTGTTCCCAGCCTGCTTGGCTACATGGCCTTCCATTAAAAACCGTGCTGCTTGGAAGTCCAACATGAACACCTGAGCTTGCAATAGCGATGTTTGAACCCATTGGCCTCTGCCTGATTGGAAACGCTCAAACAGCGCAATCAAGATTCCTTGTGCTGCGAAAAGTCCTGCGCATAAATCGGCAATTGGGATACCAACACGCATTGGACCGGCGCCAGGCTGACCTGTTATTGACATTAATCCGCCCATGCCTTGGGCAATTTGATCAAAACCGGGGCGATCGGCCATTGGACCATCTTGTCCAAAACCAGAGATCGACGCGTAGATGAGTTTTGGATTGGTAGTGGACAAAGTTTCATAGTCGATTCCCAGTCGTGTTTTTACTGACGGGCGGAAATTTTCAACAATGATATCTGCGGTCTCAGCTAACTTTTTAAAAGCTGATAGACCTGCTTCAGATTTGAGGTTCAGAGTAAGACTTCGCTTGTTGCGGTGGAGGTTTTGAAAATCTGCTCCAGAGCGCGGTCCACCAAATTCTGCTGTGTCCACTGGAGCTTCAATTTTGATAACATCAGCTCCCCAATCGGCCAGTTGCCGAACGCATGTCGGGCCTGACCGGACGCGTGTCAGATCCAATACGCGTAGACCGTGTAGTGCGGAGCTGCCCATCGATGTTTTTTGGGCAATACTTGCTTCGGTTTGGTCACCTAAATCGAAGTTTTCAGGCTGTTGCATTACGACTCCCTTTTTTTCTTATCTGGGGCTAGAAATAAACTAATAGCCAACACTTAACAATGTAAATGTTAATTGTTGACAAAATATAAAAATTTTGAGCATGAGAGGTTATGAAAATGACAAGACTATCCATTGGCCCTAGACGTGAGACCCTTGCAGGCGAAGTCCGCAAGGAACTAGAACAGATGATCCTTAACGGGGATTTGAAGGCTGGTGAAAAAATGAATGAGGTTTTGCTGTCAGAGGCTTTGGGCGTGAGCCGCGGAACGGTGCGTGAAGCAATTCGGACTCTTTCAGATAGTGGCCTGATTGATTTGATTGCGAACCGAGGGGCTTACGTGCACGAGACGACTTCTGCTGAGGTACGCAATCTCTATGAACTACGGGGTGCAATTTTTTCAATGGCCTGTGGCGCTGCAGCGCGGCAGGTGTCTGCAGGGTCCGAAACTGCTGTGTCTAATAAACTTAACCACAACCTAGATCGGATGCGCGCGGTCCTGAGCGAGAAAGATACTACTCAATATTATGAATTAAATATCGAGTTTCACGAGATGTTACTGAAGGCTTCCCGCAACTCAAAGGCTCAAGCCATTTACGAAAGCCTGGTTAAAGAGATGCACCTATATCGTCGACGTGGATTGTCCATTGCAACCAATATTGCCAGCTCGATTGAAGAACATACAGCTATCAGCGTTGCGGTTATCGCAGGTGACGCTGACGCTGCCCGATCTGCAGCTCATACGCACGTTACTGCTGGCTTTGCCCGTTACATGAAAATTCTTGACCAAGACCGAGATTCTACTGGATGAAACCTGACACCGATATATGAATGAATGAAATGCCCAATCCACTATTTGATAAGCTCTTTGAGCCGCATACTGCAAACGTTTCGTCATTCCTTTCTCTGGCTGACGGCGAGGTAATTAGCTATTCTGAATTTCTTGGGCAAACGGCACAATATGCAAATGCTTTGGCTACAATAGGTGTGTTGCCAGGGGATCGTGTTGCAGTTCAGATTGAAAAATCGGCGCAAGCTCTTGCGCTCTATGCCGGGTGCATTCAGGCAGGAGCAATATTCTTGCCTCTTAACACTGCTTATACTGCTGCTGAATTAGAGTATTTCTTAACCGATAGCGGTCCCGCTCTTTTTGTTTGTGATCCAGAAGTGAACAAAAAAATGACTCCGATGTCAGAGGCGTGTGGCTGTGCGTTACGCACTCTAGGTGCTGACGGTTCAGGTTCACTCTCCGACTTAGTCTCCTCTCAATCAACGCAATTTAAAACTGTGCCGCGGGCCATGGACGACCTTGCGGCGCTTATCTACACTTCTGGCACGACGGGACGATCAAAGGGTGCAATGCTTACGCATCGTAACCTACTCTCAAACGCGGAGGCTTTGGTTGAGTGCTGGCGCTTCACCTCTGACGATGTGCTTCTCCACGCACTTCCTATCTTTCACTCTCATGGGCTGTTTGTAGCAACTAATGTTATATTACTCGCAGGTGGGGCAATGATTTTTTTGCCTAAATTTGATCAAGATGTTGTTTTGGGACGGTTGCCTGAGGCGACCACGATGATGGGTGTGCCTACTTTTTACACCCGATTGTTGAACGATACACGCTTTACGGCGGCGTTAACCGGTCATATGCGTTTATTTATTTCTGGTTCTGCGCCATTATTATCTGAGACCCATGAACTGTTTGAGGCCCGCACAGGGCACCGCATTTTGGAGCGATATGGGATGACAGAGACCAGCATGAATACCTCTAACCCATATGATGGCGAACGCCGAGCGGGAACAGTAGGCTTTGCATTGCCTGGAGTTGAAGTTAAGATATGCGATCCTGAAACCGGGATTGAACTGAAACAAGGTGAGATCGGTGTGTTGGAGGTGCGGGGCCCAAATGTTTTCAAAGGCTATTGGAAAATGCCCGATAAAACCCGCGCTGAACTGCGTGAGGACGGCTTTTTTATCACGGGCGACTTGTCGCGGCTTGATGCTGAGGGGTACGTGCATATCGTTGGGCGTGGTAAGGACCTTATTATTTCTGGTGGTTACAATATCTACCCTAAAGAGATTGAAGTACTTTTAGATGCTCAGGATGGCGTCTTAGAGAGTGCAGTTGTAGGGGCTCCCCATCCTGATTTTGGTGAAAGCGTAATTGCTATCCTCGTGGCGAAGCCAGGCGTTCTGCTGGATATTAGGGTAATTGAAACTGTCGTGACAAATAGCCTTGCTGGTTTCAAAAGACCGCGCTTGATTGAAGTGATGGATGCCTTGCCGCGCAACGCCATGGGTAAAGTGCAGAAAAATCAACTGCGCGAGTACTACTTGAGAGTTTTTAAATAATGCTTTGTGCACTATTGAGTAAAACCACTTCAGATTTATTGACCTTTGCAATCAATTTGATGCGTGTTCTCATTCGTTTGATAGCATCCATCGTCGCGATTGAAGCTGGGGATCAGGCAGCGGTTAGGGGCACAGCAAAAGCGCATTTGCAAACATCCCAGCGTCACAATTTAAAAGTCATGCATATATGATCGCTCGAATTATCTCCTTTGCTGTCGCCCTTACTGGCGTGGGTGTTTTTAAGTTACTGCATTTACCTTTACCTTGGCTGCTTGGCCCGATCCTTGCGTGTCTGATTGCGGCACTTTGCGGTGTTCGCATGCGCGGGATTAAGGTGATAAACGATGCGATGCGCACCATCCTTGGAGTTGCAGTCGGCGCGACATTCACTACCGCACTTCTGGCATCCATGGGGGCGATGTGGCCCACCCTGTTAATGATCCCTGTGATGACAGGCTGCATCGGCTTGTTTGGTGTAGTCTATTTTCAGAAATTGTGGGGCTTTGATTTTGCCACGAGCTACTATTCGGCGATGCCGGGTGGCTTGCAGGATATGCTGATTTTAGGCGAAGAGGCAGGAGGGAATGTGCGTACGCTGTCGCTGATCCATGCGACACGAATTCTGGTGATTGTAGTCATGCTTCCTTTTTTGCTAACATGGGTCTGGGATGCTGATCTGACAAACCCGCCAGGTGCCACTGCAGCGAACATCGCGCCGGATCAACTGGTGCTCATGGTTTTCTGTGGCATTGTCGGCTGGCAACTGGCCAAGCGCGCGCGTATGTTCGGAGCCACTATTTTGGGTCCGCTTATATTGGCTGCAATGCTGGCCCTAGCAGGTGTCCTCGAGCACCGCCCGCCAGTCGAGGCGATATGGGCCGCGCAGTTTTTCATTGGTATGGGCGTGGGGAGCAAATACTCAGGCGTCACTATGGGCGAAGTGCGTAAGGACGTAACCGCGGGTCTCGGATTTTGTGTGATTCTGCTTTTACTGACAGTGGTGTTTGCAGAAACCATCCATCTTGCAGGCCTCGCCCCACCAATGGAGACGATCCTTGCCTTTGCACCTGGTGGACAGGCGGAACTAACCGTGTTGGCGCTGATCGTGGGGGCGGATATGGCCTTCGTTGTGGCGCATCACGTGCTGAGGATATTTGTAGTAATATTGGGCGCACCATTGTTCGCACGCTTGTTTGATGCACATAGTGGTGGCAGAAAATGATAAGGTAAAATTAGGGCTTTGTCAGAGTAAACTTGTTTGAAGTGGGCAGGGCTAATTTGTGACCATGCCGAATGACAAAACACTCTCCATTTAGCTACTTTAAAACTAGCCCTGAAGTCATCCGACTTGCAGTAATGCTGTACGTTCGATTTCGGCTTTCGCTCCGT
>Ga0114995_10002428_pt1 | contig 12897 bp, 19 predicted proteins | sample ArcticOcean_MG_C_11_FD_87038 | JGI IMG/M metagenome (GOLD analysis project Ga0114995, IMG submission 87038) | Marine microbial communities from western Arctic Ocean - ArcticOcean_MG_CB2_154 | ecosystem: Environmental > Aquatic > Marine > Oceanic | place: Arctic Ocean: Canada Basin | collected... | reverse complement strand
GCATTATTTCACTCCAATCAAAACGAATCGGCTCCCCGCTATAAAGCCGCCACCGCCGTCTGTCAATGTCAGCGTTGTAATTGCTGAGGTGTTTTGCCAAGAACCAGACCTAAGAAAAACTCTAGACATGCTGCCAGCCCAGCCGTTTACTGTCCTAGTGGTGGTGTATTTAGAAGAACTCGAAAAGTTCAAGATGTCAATTACCGCCGAAGGCCATGTGTCTGCAACCGTTGTCCCAACCACTTGGGCTGCTCTTATAGAGGTAATTGATGCTCCGCCGCCAGAACCAACTCCACCGCCGCCAGAACCTTCCATGTCGTGAGTAGAATAATTTGCCCCAGTATCTCCATTGAATGTAAGTCCTACATTTTGGTTTGATGATACAACCGAACTGCGAGCCACCATACGAATCTGCAAATGCTTATAGTCAGCAGCGTAAGCAGCAAGCCCTGAGAAGGTAACGCTTGAGGCGCTAGTGGCTAGGGTTGTGGTTTCGAGTAGGTCGAACGAGTTAGGCGAAAACGGCGCATTGCCAGCAAGCACACTTGAGTGCTTGGCGAACGTTAATAGACCGCTTTGGGAGAGTCTCTTTATAGGCATTAAGCCCTCCCTTAAGCTATTTCAGAACCGAATACGTTAAAGCTTAGGTCAGTAGTAGAAGCATAAACAGTCAAAACATCTGCGGCATCCATTGTGATGCCTAGAGTAATTGTTGTTGAATCTGATGCGCCCACAGTAACGTCATAAGCAACGTAATGTTCGTTTGATATTGTTGCACCATCTGGTCGCACAGCGATGCGATAGGTGCAGTCAGTAGCCGATCTGTTAGCAACTACGATTGTAGACAGCACAGACATCGTAGCCGGCGGTACAGTGTAGATGTTTGTGTCCGTGGTAGCACTTGGTGCAGATTGTGCTAAGACCTTATAAGTGGTTGCCATTATATTCCTTAATTCCTAGTCTCTATTATACTATGCGCCAATGAATAGGAAAGAGCTAAAGTTAGCTTCTCCCTCGGTACCGTCGGTTCCAGCAGCTCCTGTGGTTCCCTGAGGACCCTCTTTGCCAACAATTGCTGGCTCCCAAGCTGAAGTGTCTGGGTTATATATTTTTGCTACTGGCATTATCGCACCATTCCTTGAACTAGGGCAGAAATTTCTGCGTCTGTGAAGCCAAGCTCAACAAGCCTAGCCTTAGCGTTAGCAGGTGCATCTCTGCGGTCAAGTTCTTCAGCGGTTAGGTCACGAACTGTCCAACCCTGAGACAAAACACCGTCAATCTCTACTGGCCCAGAGTCATAAGCAACTTGGTCTGTTCCTGCTGTTGGTCGCTCAGTTTCGACGACTGATTGCCAGCCTGTCGGGAGTGTGTCACCCTCAGACCAGCCTTTTTTGACTAGCTGCACATCCCCTATGTGTCGAGGGTATTCGCCTGCTGCGTTTATATATAACATTTGTTTCTCCTTAGAGGTTTACTTGGTATCCGGTTAGTGAGCCAGTTGATGAGACTAAAGTAGCATCCCCTGCCGTTAGAGTTCCTGTGGCTGCTGTAAGTGTTGAAGTAGCTGCCGTATGGCTAGGGGTCGAGGCAGTAAAGCTAGTGGCCTCATAGGTGTAATCAGCCCCGTCTAGAGTATAAGTCCCAGTTAGGCTGCCATCATTAGGCAATACAGCTAAGAACATATCCCAGCCCAGTACCCCTGCCCCTGTAGTTCCACCGACCAAGTAAAGAGTGTTCTCTGAATCTACTCTAATTTTGTAAGCTCTTTCTTCTAGTGTCGAGCCTAAGCGCCTTTGTAATACTAGGTTTCCAGAAGTATCCCACTTGCTCCAAACTAAGTGCTTATCGCCAGCGTCTGCAAGGTCAGAAGATGTTAGCTGATAAATGTTATCGTCAGAATCTATTGTCATACTTGCTGTTGCTAGGGCAACACTTCCAGTAAAGTATCTTTCCCAAGTTACAGTCCCTGACGAGCTGTATTTGACTAGCCAACCCCTTTGAGGGTCTCCGCCCGAATCCCTACTGCTACCAGCTACATAGACATTATCTGAAGAATCAAAATCAACATCTACCCCCTGACTCGCTTCGGCATTACCGATTACTCTCTGCCATTGAATAGTTCCTGCTGAATTATACTTTACTAACATAAGGTAATTTGAGCCACCGGGGTCGCTAGTGGTGTAGCCAGTAATGTAGACATTCCCGGAAGAATCCGTATTTACTGCGTAGGCTCTTTCAGTTCCAGAACCGCCGATTATCCTTTGCCATTGAAGAACTCCGTCTGTATCGTACTTGACTAAGAGGCAGTCGGTAGAGCCTGCTGAGCCATAAAAAGTTCTGCCTGCTACATAGATATTATCTGAAGAATCTATGTGTATTTGATAAGGAGTTGAATTACTAAATTCGTCTCCGACAAGTTTCTTTTGCCATTGAAGAACTCCGCTTGCATTGTACTTGGCTGTCACAAAAGCATCAGAACTGCTGCCATAAGCAGATTCCCCCGTAATGTAAACATTTCCCAAAGAATCTACTGCTACACCAGCAAGGGGGTCGTTGCCTGTACCTGATAGATACCTCTGCCATAAGACAGTACCTTCAGGGTCGCTTTTGCTAACATAAAAATTGTAATTATTTAGTGGGCCGGTAGTAAGCAATCCACCTAAAAACGAATTGAAGTCTGAATCAACTGCAACATCATAAGCCCAATCGCTTCTATCTCCGCCTAGTGTTTGCAATCTGTAAGTAGCCGCTAGGCCGCCAGCCGCCTGCGCGCTTAGTATTCCTAAAAGCGTGAAGCTCATTAGACAGCCGCCACGTTCCCTATGAGCCTATACTCGTCTGTAGCTACGCAAAGCAAGGTAGCCGATGAGTATTGCGCACCGACTGTAAAGCTACCTGATGTTGTTGAGGTCGCTGCCCCAGCAACCGTTGCGGTGCTTGCTGCTACTGTTAGCTCGCCTGCTCCGTCTGCAATAATGTCAACCCTCGTGCCAACTGTGAAGTCGGTACTTGCGTCTACTGTTACTACCGTTGCTGAACCGCTTGTAAATCTAATTGTCTTACCAGAGTCTGTGGCAATTAGGGTTCGTGCCGTGGTTGTGTCTGTAATAAAAGTCGTTGTATAAATGGCTGAAAGGTCTAGAGTAGTCCATTCAGTATTGTAGTCAGCGCCATCAACCTTTGAAAGTACCTGACCAGTTGTACCAGCCAAGGGCAAGACAGCGTCGCCATCTTCAGACGTGTCAATCCACAGAACATCAAGGTCTGATGGTGCAGTTGATGCTGTAACAATATTGTCCGAACCTCTAGGCCCGGTGATACCAGTTACCGCTTGAACCCAATAGGAGTCGTAGTAAATGTAAAGTGTTCCATCACTTGAGTCCCACCAAAGCTGTCCAGATTCGGGAGTGGAGGGAGCTGTATCCGAAACGGTGGTTCCGGGTGGGATGTCAATTGCTGCCCAGCTCGCAGCAGAACCGTTAGTAGTTAGATAGTTCCCAGACTGACCTGTCTGGGTCGGTAGTGCATCTAGCTGAGCATTAGTCCAGTCGGTTCCATCATACTGTAATACATCACCATTTGTCAGGGTTGTTAATGCTACTGAACCAAAATCATTTTCAACAGCATCGTATGAATAAGCTAGGCTTGTCCATGCTGTTGAGCCATCTCCAAATTTTATTTTTCCAGTGTCTGTTTCTAAGCCCGGCTCACCAGAACCAAGCACAGAGTCAGCGGTTGTCCAGTTAGAGGCAGTGTCTCTACGGAGCTTAATTACTGTTTGAACTGGCATTATTTCCTACCCTTTAAATTTAACTTTAATTCTATCATGCTGTACCGCCATCAATCACTAGTGCGTCGTAGTCAAGACCAATCTCTGTGCTTGCAGAGCTGTAAGTAATTGGAGAAGCTGCGCTTAGCGTCCCTAAGCTGCCAGTGTCACCCTTTGGCACAGTGAACGCAAAAACAGCTTCGCTTGTTGTTCCGGTATTAGTTATTATTACTGAAGTGCCCGCATTGCCAGTAGTAACAGTACCAACTGAAAGTGTCGCAGCGTCTCCTTGGACTCCTTGAACTCCCTGTATTCCCTGTATGCCCTGAGTTCCCTGTATGCCCTCTGGTATTCCAACGTTAATGGTTTGATCTGGAGCGGTTCCAGTAATTTCTACCGTAGCATCAGCAGATGGAGCAAGAGTAGTGGTTGTGCCAACACTAAGAGTGTTAGCTGGTCCGGTTGGTCCTACTAGGTAAAAAGTGCCGTTAGCAGATGAAACGGGAGCAGCGGTAGCAAGATCAACCTCTGTGCCCGCAGGCAGCTCGAAGCTAAAGGTAGCAAGAGAGATTGGCACGTCAGACTGGTCGGTTAGCCTAAACTGAGCACTCCAAGTCCAGTCAACTGGGTTTAGGTCTGCATCATCGGTTGCAACAAGTCGCACACCTTGATCGCCAGTGTAGCCAAGAATATAGCCGTTTGTATCAAGCTGACACTCAACCACAGCTGGCATAATTGTAACGGGGTTTGGGCTTGAAGAAGCATTGGCCAATTTGGTCGGAGAAGGCGTAAAGAAGACAGAGCCCTTTGCAGGAACTCCGTCTGGAAATAGGTCAGCATCGTTGCTATCGGCATAGGCAAGTAAGAACTGTCCAACTACAGTTCCATAATTAACATTGCTAGGTAGGGCCATTATACAACCATTCTATCAGGCAGAGCCGCCGTCTATTTCATCGATTTCTTCAGGCAATGCAGATAACCCATAGCTCAAACCAGTCCAAGAGGTAGAGCCATCACCTATTTTAAATTTTAAGGTATCTAGCTCTACGCCGATTTCTCCTTGGGCAAGCAAAGGATTGGCAGTTGTCCAATCAGCGGCGTTGCCCCGCCTAAGCTGAATTCTTGTAGCCATTAAATACTTCCACCATCAATTGATACTAAACCGCCGTAAACACTATTATACACTCCAGCGTCCACCGTGTCTATTCCAAAGTACACATCTTCTGGGATACCAGCGTCAATATTGCCGGGACCAATTGGACCAACAAGCGACTCGAGCCATTGAGCCTCTGTGCCAGAGAAACCTCCAGCTTGTCCAACTTGGTATGCGCTTAGTCCAGTTAAGCCTTGATTGCCCTGTGGGCCTGTAGGGCCTGTAGAGCCCGTTGGTCCAGCTGGACCCATAGGCCCGTCAGCGCCATCTAGGCCATCAGCACCGTCAGCACCATCAGCACCGTCTAGGCCGTTGGCACCATCAGCACCGTCTAGGCCGTTGGCACCGTCTAAGCCGTTGGTGCCATTGGTGCCATTTGCACCGTTAGCGCCATCTAAGCCATCAGCGCCATCTAAACCATCTATGCCGTCAGCGCCGTCAGCGCCGTCTGTACCGGCCTCTCCTTGAATTCCCTGCTGCCCAGCGGGACCAGCGGCTCCGGTGGTTCCCTGAGGACCTTCAGGACCTTCTGGGCCCTGCTGTCCGTCAGCGCCGTCAGAACCATTAGAGCCAGCAGCTCCGGCAGGACCCTGTTCTCCGGCTAACCCCTTTGAACCAGATTTCCCTCTTCTGTTCGCAAGCTTGTCTAGCTTGTCTATCTCGTCTTCAACCTTTTCTGCCCACTCTAAAGTGCGTATGGGAAGGTTGTGGCTTGGCCAGATAATCATTACTTCATTATACCTTACCTATAAAAAACCGCCCTCGGAGATGTCTCTAACAAGGGCGGTTCTTTATACACAACACAAGTAACGAAAAGGAGAACAACGTTACAAGATTATTCTAGCACACTATGCAGCTATTTTGCTAAGCTTGTCAAACCTGAATCCGCTCCAGTGGTCTTTGTCATATTCAACTACAGGAGCTTCTGTATAGCCCATCTCTTTTACCTTCGAGTAGGCCACCTCATCTTTGCTAATGTCAATCTCTGTGTACTCAATTAAGTTCCTTTTTAAATAACGCTTTGTGCTGTCGCATTGAACGCATGAAGGGAGTGTGTACACAGTTACCATGGGGTTGCCTATCTAGTTTTAGAGTGAAAGAGAGTCAAGTGTAACATAAGAAAAACCCCCTCCGAAGAGGGGGCTTGTCTTTAGGAATTTAGTTCTTAAGAACCGGCTCCTGTTGAAGCAATGGTACCTGCTGGAACGATGAAACCACCTGTTGCAATGTGGCGGATTCTCATCTCCCAGTCGTCGTTGTCGAATGAACCTTCGCGGGATGGAACTTCTCCGCCGCCTAGGTACAAGCCACCGTTTGACTTGATGCGTAGCTCTGGGCTCTCGTATCCACGAAGCTTTCCAAGGGCTACAGCTGGGTTTAGCTGCTGTCCCGGAACTGGAATCAAGAACCAGTATGCACCTGCACTGGAATTGATCTTGGTTAGCCAGTCGTTTACAACGATGGTTACCTGTGAACCAATTGGGTTGCTAGAGATAGAGGTTGTAGCAACGGAACCAGCAGTGGTCTCGGTGCGTACTTCCTGAATCGCAAGAATCTTGCGAGCCTGCATCTCAAGTGCACGAGGTACAACAAGTGCGAACTGAGTAACAGCAGTGATCTGACGACCATTGTAGGTCTGCAAGTTAGCAGCCTCAATAGCGTCCTCTAGTGAGTCAAGAGTTAGCACTGGGTTTCCAGCAAGCAAGTTCTGGTTTCCAGACTTGAAGTTAGCGGTGTTTAGACCGCCAGTAGCAACAAGCTGCTTGGTAACTTCTTCGTCTTCTTTTCCAGCAGCCTTTAGGGCTAGCTCGATAGGTAGACGCTCTAGTAGACCAATCTGACCGTCGTTGACGATTGACTCCCATGAGAAGCGAATCCTCTGTCCAGCCTTCTTGACCTGCATTGTCTGCTCGGTTACTGAGAACCAGCCAGCAGTTGGGTACTCGTCGTACTCGCCTACTGTTGGAAGTGAGCCTTCACGGAAGGTGTCACCTTGGTTGTCTTCTCCAGCGTCGTCATACTTTAGAGCTTGGAAGGTTACAGGACGGAAGTCGTCAACAACCAATGAGGTTGCGAACTTGTCCCAAACCTGAGGAACTGCTTCGTACTCTTCAAGCATAATCTTGTTTAGAGTTGGAACTAGAAGCTCTGGTAGGTCGCTGGTAGCGATACCTTCCTGAAGCCTTAGCTTGTCCTGACGGTCTCCCCTTAGGGCACCTTCAAGAAGCTTGGCTGCTTCTACGTGGCGTGAGTTAATTGTAGTCATTTTCTATTCCTTCTCCGACTAGACTGTCTGCATCAAACGGACGTGAACTACAGAGGTACCGAGCTTTGTAACGTGACCAATAACCTTGTTGCTGTTAGTGTCGCCTACTGTAGCAACGATTCCTGAAGTGCCGTCAGCGGCACCGTAAGCTACGTCTCCAACTGCAAGTGTTGAATCAGCTGTCTCTGTAAATGCGAATACGCCGCTCATCTGTACTGTCGCATAGGTGGCAGCGTCTTCACCTGTGACTGCATCATTTTGTGCTACGCCAACTAGTCGTCCGACCTGCACAAGCTTACCGGAGGTAACTGTTGAGTGCACTGGAAGAACTAGCTCGCTAGCCTTTGTGTAAATCTCGTTAGTAGACATTTACTATTCCTTACTTTCTCTTGATGCGCGACACAACAGCGTCAAACTCATCGGTGGTTGAAGAAGCTTTCGCCTCGTGGACAACACCCTTTGTGTCAGCAGCGCTAGCTGCCTCAGAGACGGTCTGTGCGATTGAGTCAGCGTAAGCCTTCTCCTCCACGATCAGCTCGTCAACACTCTTGGTGTTAGTTTCGGACTTCATTGCCTCAGCTACACGCTGTAGGGCAATTTTTGGTAGTCCTGATTCGTTGAACTTTTCTGCAACCTCTACTGGATCAACCGCAGGAGCTTCTTCCTCCACGGCCTCATTTTCAGCAGGAGCTGCAGCCTCTACTAGAACCGATACCGATTCGCGCAGAGGAGCCAAAGCGTCAACGAGGGTTTCTTTAAGATCAGCAATTGCGACCTCAAATTCTTCCTTGGTAATTGACATTTCGTTTCCTTCCGTTTCGGATTCCGCTACCATGTTGGCAACGTCACCATTATTTCTGTAACTTTCAAGCAGGGCGACAAACTTGCCACCTGCTCCAGCTACGGTTACCACATCGACACTTGTTAGTGGGTCTTCCACCAACGACTCGATGATCGGTCCTTTTCTCCCATCAGCTTCGCCCATAAAAGAGTTGCCCATTGCGTGAATGGACAAGCCAACGTCGTCAGCCATTTCCTTAATGATTGGTGCGTAGTGAGAGTAAAATTCTACTTCTGCGTAGAGCGAGCCTTCTTTAAAGTAGGCATCTCTGGTCAACTTTCCAGCCAGCTGATGGATATCACGTTCTGGTCTATCGTTAGACTCGGTGATTGAGGGGTGGTTCATGAAAACTTTTGTGCCCGACCTAAAAACACCCGGTCCGTATTGTGCAAGCATATCTGAGCCGTAGTAGCCAGATGAACCCCAGCCAGACTCAATAACCTTGACACGCCACTTGTTTTTGGTTTCTTTAGCATCAAAGCCAATGGACTCAGAAAGCTTTGTAGTCATATCACTCCGTAACAGAATTGTCTATTAGAAATGATACCATACAGCGATATTATGCCGTCGGATCGTTGTCAGCGTCACGCAGGTCATTTGCGTTATCTTGCATTGAACCTACCGCTCCAGAGTTGCCTTGACCGGGTATAGCACTTGAGTTTCCGTCAGAGGTATCAACGTAAGGGTCGTCCGTGTCTGGAACCGTATCGTGCATCTTTGGAATATCAAGAGTCTCAATAACTGCTGCACGGTACTCATCGTCCCAAATCGCATTTGTCTCACGAGCAAGAGCAAGAGCCTGCATTAGTCGCTGAGATGGCTCAACCTCAATCTTGGGCCAAGCTATGTCATACTCACGAGAGCCCATCCAGCTGAGGACACGGTTGTAAAACCCAGTCCAGATTGCCTGACGTGATTCCATAGCTTTTACGGTAGGAGCGTCTAGGGTCTGTGCCGTTCCGTAAGCACCTGAGCTTCCGGGGTCGCTAAGAAGTGCAACAACTGAGACCTCTAGCGCAGACGCAACCATTGAAGCTAGTGGTCTACCTGTGCTTAGGTCTACATTGTTCCCACGAGGTAAGGAAGACATCTCCATGCCATCGCCCATGACTGCCGTTGATCCTGCAGTCGAAGGAGTTGCAATTGAAGCTGCTGCTGCGGTAGCGCCAACCTTGGTCTTTGACCTAAGCTGCCAAGCAAACATAGCCAGAGACTTTAGTAGACGTGAGCCGTCCTTTAGGTACTCGTTGTAAGCGTGAGCCCAAGGCAGTGCTGGCAATGCATCTGGAGTTCCCCAGATGCGACCTGCTCTGCGGTTAACTCGGCTGTAGAACATGGTCTTGTTTGTGTCAACCGGCTGGTTCTGAATCTTAGAAGCATAACGACCACGAGGGGTGTAAGTGTCTACTGGATACCAAACCTCTTTGGAGACTAGGCTCTCAGTGTTAGTCGGAAAGTCAATGTCAGTCCGGTTCCAAGTCCTGCGGATGTAAAGAATACGCTCGCCATCGTCAGGGTCTGTCACAGCACCAGTAATCTCGTTGAATGGAATCCTTTGTAGCTCCTTAGATACGTTGTCACCAAGGATAAAGAACTGACCATCAGTAAAGTGGCTACGCTCATTAATCATCTGAGCATCTGGGCTAAATAGAACATCTTGGTTCTGTGAGTTCTCAATAAGCCTGCGAACACGAGGTGGCTGGTCACCGTAGGTTACTCCACGACCAAAGACATAGCTAGTACGCATTGCAGAGCCACGCTTCAAAAGCGGGTTACCCTCTGACATCTCACGAATCTTAGAAGCCGAGACATGAAGCTGATTTAGAGTAAACCCGTTCTGCCCGTAGTGAGTTCCAATGGGATTCCAGCCATCATCGTCAAAAGCAATGATTGCTTGCGCCATTGAAGCGTAAGATTCTCTAAGCAGTTCGTTTTCAGCTGATACAGCCTCAAACTGTTGTAAAAAGTCGTTAGAACTCATGTAAAAACCCTTAAAAGTCGATTAAAAACAGTCTACCATGTCCAGCCAGAGAAGAATGGGTCCTGAACAGTCATGACTTCAGGGTCTGTAAAGAACTTGTCACCTATCTTTTTATCCCTGTAAGGGCTGTCAAGCAGGTAGTTCAAGTCCACGGTTGCGTACACAGCAGCATCAAGACTGTCAGGGGACTTGATTCCCCTAGATCGCATATCGTCTTTAGACTCAATTTGGATTGAACCAAGCTGAGAGAACTTGTACTTAAGCACCATCATCTCGTCAAAGAGTTCTTTGTCGTCTGGGTCAATGTCAATCTTGCCAGCAAGCATCTGCTCACGAAGTGAGTCAAAATTATAAGCACGAGCGTTGTACCAGCGTGTGCGATCTGGGCTTGCTGCTGAACCCATCATTGAAATTACCGTGTATTTGTTTTCAGCTAGAACTGCTAACTGGTCAATTACAGGACCTCCAAGACCAGCGCCGTCAACTCGGACCTGTCTTGCTCCTGTTTCAATAGCGGCTTGGTGAACACGGTTTGCAGACTCCACAGAGGTAGCCTTGCTCCATCTGGCGTACCTGCGTAGGTTGCCTTCGTTGTTTAAGTAGATTACGCTATCGTCTTCACCGAAGCGAGCAAGGTCAACACCAAGAACAACGTCCTTCTCGGAGTCTTCTTCAATCTCTGTATCCATACCCACGTCAATTGCCTGCTGGCTAAAGAAAGCGGTATCGTCTTCATCTGGGAACTCGCCAAGTACCTTTGACTTAAATCGTGCAGAGTCCTCACCCCAAGCGATCTTCTGCCTGTTGACCCAAGAAGGTTGAATCAGAAGCGGCTTTACATCTTCTGGTACGAACTCCCCTGTAAAGTTAGGGCTATCATACGCCGATATAGAAATCTTGTTCCAAGTTTCATCTTCCCTAAAGATTCTATGAAACTCAGTACCTCTTCTATCGGGGTTACCAATTGCAAGGACCCTCGAGTCCGCAGAAGTTGTAACAGCCTCAGCTGCTGTATAGAGGTCAGCAGGGATACCTCCTGCTTCATCGAGAATAACAAAAACAAACCTCCGGTGGATACCTTGGAATGCAGAAACAATATCCGTATCTGAAGGTCGTCTTCCGAATCCAACAAGCGTTCCGAACTCATCATTTAGCTTCCATTCCTCAGATTGGTTGATGTGCCCGGGAAGGTTGAACCCTCTTATAGCTGCTGCTTTGTAATTATCTTTTAGTTCTCGAAAAAGCACTCTGGCGATCTGCGGGTAAGTAGGTGCAGAACAAATCATTGCTACTTCATAAGGGTCATGAGTTGCAACCCACCAAGCACCAAGGATACCAGCAGTTGCACTCTTACCAGCACCGTTACAGCTAACAACTGCTGTGTGAGTGTTCTCAACAACGCTTTTTCCAATTTCGGCCTGCTTGGACCACATATGCTTACCAAGCACATCACTAGCCCATGCAACAGGGTCGTTTAGGTAAATTGAGTTCTTGCTCCTTTTGCGAAGCTCACCAACTACACCATCTATTACGTTTTCTATCATTTATCGGTTGAGTAGAACCCATCCCCTTTAAAATTGATAACTGGGGAGCTAAACCCCTTTGACATCTCTTTAGCGCACTTAAAACACATTATTACTGGCTTGGTCTTGATTGGGTGTGTAATTTCAATGCTGTGACCGCAAACACACTTGTAATCGTATAGTGGCATTAGTCTCGGTCCTTTTCTATCTCGTACTTAGCCTTTAGTAGACCTTGGCCCACAAGCTCGTCTAATTCATTCTTATTTATTTCTGGGTATCGCTCTGAGAGCTCTCCCTTTGCAAAGTTCAGCGCAGAGTCCATTGCCCGTAGCAAAATCCGCTCTTGGTACTCTGTGAGCTTGATTATGTCTATGTCTAGCTGTGTGCGCTCTGAGTCTAGCCTCTTGCCAATCTCCTGAAGCACCTTTAGTAGCAATCGTGCGCTGTCTTCGTCTTGTAGCTGGACAGCTCGATCCGTAAGGCTTTCCTTTAGGTCGTTGAGTTCGTGTAGCAAAAGCTGGCGGCGTTCCACCTCTGACCAGATGTCTCTGCGTGAGAGCATCTGCTTGACGTGCATCACGGCTTGCGCAGCAGGAACACCTGTAAGCTGCTCCATCTCGTCTCCGCTTTTACCGGAGGCTGCAGCCCTCATCAGGGTTTCGTCTAGTAGTGAGACTTCATTTTGTGACATATGACTATCTTAGTCGACTTCTTCTTCAATAGAGCGGGCTTCAAGCCCCAGATGGTCCATGATATCGTCTAGCTTTGAGTCAATGAGCCCTAAGTGCATCATCATGGCGTAGGTCAGCTCAAATACTTCTTCAAGGCTGTATGGTGTCTTTTGTGGTTCGGAATCCTCTGTTAAACCTCTTGACATTGGTTTTCTCCTATTTTTGTGCGGAAAATTTTTTAAAAATAGCTTTTCGGGCTAATTTGATCCAGCTTGAACTGTTTGGATAGCTTCGGAGATAATATCTAGGCTATCTGCGTCCGAATCCATCTCGAAGTATTCCATTTGGAGCGTTCCCTCTTCATCGAACACATGGACAGACCACACATCTGCGTCTCCGGCTATCTGTGCGGGATCGAAGTTCTCCAAGACGAAGGTTAGCTCTTCGCTGCCTTGGTCAACCTTGATGGTTATCTCATTCATGGGATTATCCTATCACGCAGGTGGAAAGTTCTGAAAGTGAAATAAATTGCATACGGTTGTGGAAAGGGAACATATAGTAGAAAACGCCGAATAAAATGATTTCTTTCCGTCTCCACTTGGTAGTATGTGCGCCATTTTGGCGCTCCTTCTAAGTTGGGGCGATGGAGCGAAGCGACTGTGGCGAAGCCACCGCCCCAAAAAAATTAGGGGG
>Ga0114995_10002426_pt1 | contig 12899 bp, 10 predicted proteins | sample ArcticOcean_MG_C_11_FD_87038 | JGI IMG/M metagenome (GOLD analysis project Ga0114995, IMG submission 87038) | Marine microbial communities from western Arctic Ocean - ArcticOcean_MG_CB2_154 | ecosystem: Environmental > Aquatic > Marine > Oceanic | place: Arctic Ocean: Canada Basin | collected... | reverse complement strand
TTTCGTTTTTAAGCAACGATTCTAGTTTTGGAATAACGTGCGCTTTCGCCCAAGCAGAGCCAAAAAGAGCGGTGAGATTTTGAAGATTTTGGCCAGCAGCTTGTCGAATTGATGAAACTGGATCGGCGAGCCAGCGAAGGCAGAGAGAATTCAAGACATCTTCTGTGCTCGAACCATCGTCGTTGCTATTACTGTTACTAGTAGTTCCCTCTGCAGAAGTTGAGGCTTTGGAGAACAAAAAGGAGCTTTCACCGGTCTGCGTGGCTAAAATTGGAATGTATTCGATGATCGCCAACCTGACTCTCCAATGTCGATCTTCGGCTAAATCTTTAATCGCAGGTAAAAGCTCTTTGGACAAAGTATCCACGCCGATGACTTCGTTCACTTGATCTAATTTTCCAATGACGTTTAATCGAACATCTGGAAATTCATCCTTCAATAAGACCAAAAATATTGGCAAGAGTTGACTGATTGTCTCTTCCTTACCGAGCGTAGGCGCCGATTCCATCACGACAGAAGCCAAAGCTGCTCTGACGTGTTGACTCGGATCTTTCGCCAATTCGCGAACGCGCGGGATAATGTTTTCTCTGCTTCGTTCTGGACCTGCCAACGCGCAGAATTTCGAAACCTTGGCGGCAGCAGCGATGCGAACCTCTGCTTCTTGATCTTCCAATAAGTTTTCGTAAGCTGGGAACAAATCTTCCCTCGAAAAATCTGCGCCAATGATTTCGCAGAGCTCATAAATTTGTTGCGCGACGGCATATCTCACTCTCCAAGACGTATCCGAAGAAAACTTCAACGCGACTGGAACGATACTTTTCAATCGTTCGTCCTCCGAAACCAATTTCGATAGACTCACGCAATCATCCACGGCTAATAATCTCACCGAATCTTGCTCATCGGCGGTTAACTTTTGAAACCATATCAAAACGTCCTTGCTAATGAAATTCTTATCATCGACGCTCGCTTCGGCAACCTTCCCCAAATTACTCGCCGCTGCTCTCCTCACCATTGGCGTCTCGTCATCACATAAATTCCCAAACGCGGCTCTTAACTGATCGACGAGCTTCTTAATATCCGCGTTCGCTTTTGCGCTCTCGCTCAACTTCCCGAGAGCGGTTGCAAACAACCCGCACGCGCTCACGCGAGCTGTAAACCATTCACCACCGGCCAATCTCTTCACTAAAGGACAAAAGAATTTCACTAAACTCTCTTCATCGCACGCTTCTCCAACCTTCACTAACGCCTCGACCGCTTTTTGTCTCACGACCGTTTCCTCGACCGTACTCAAATTCTCTAAAGGCCGTAATAAACAATGCGCGTGTTCTTTACCGCCAACGAACGATACTAAAGACGGTATGTGCTCAGCGACTGCCATCAAACATTCATCGTCGTCGTCGTTGATGTCCAATAAGAACGGTACGAGTTCATCTCTCGTGCGCTCTGCCCCGAGCGCTCGCGCTATAGCGCTTAACCTTTCAATAGAGTTCAAGCGTAGGCGAACGTCTTCGCTCTGTTTCATTATAATAAATAAATAAATAAATAAACATACATTAATAAACACGTTGATTTGTTCATTACACGTGCGCACGAAAATACAAAGAAAAAGAACGCGATTCAGTTCATTCATCGTCATCGCAGTGCACTTCGCAGTGAACGAATTAGCGAAGAAACGAAGACTGTCTACTGCGCTCAAAAAACGACCTACTATCTGCGATCGTAGAAAACGAAATCAATCATCTTCTTTGCTCGTTCAACGCTTAGGCGCTTACGAACATTAACTGATCAAACGCATAAAAAAGGAGTAAGTACTGACCTTCAGTTCATCGATCAACCGCGCGACTGCGACGACGTCGTCGTCGTCGTCTGTATCTCGCGTACTCATATTGTTTCCAGAAAGTGGGAAAATTTTTGTACAAACGACAAATGAGGACTTTACGAAATCGTTCTTTTAGTGAGTTTTTTCTTCGGAAGAGTAAAGAGAGTTTACGTTTTTTAATCCGACGAATGCCGTTCTTAACGCTCAATCGCGTGCGAAGAAATGTGGATATTCGAGCAGTAAAGGTCGAACTCGCTCGCGCTCGTTCGTTTTTTTTTATGGATTTGTTTAGCAACGGTCGCTATCGTAAACATTACTAAGCGCGTGCACAAAACTCGCCTGTTGTTTTAAAACGCACCTGTTTATGAGCAAAATCACTTTTGTTCCCCATATCCTTAATTAGTGCGCATATAGTAATTTAAATAAGACGGGAAAAGAAAGGGACCGAAAGAACTGAACGAACACACACGACGGCGCGAAAATGAATCAACCTTCGAGGGCGGAGAAGTTCCTAATGCCCATCGGGTCGCGTAAGTTAACGTACACGGCCGATACGAAGCTCCCAAACGCTGGCGAATTCGTGCTGATGCGAGAGGACCATACTCTAGGGAACATGTTACGCATGGAGTTACATAACGATCGAGACGTCGTTTTTGCTGGGTATCAACACCCGCACCCGACCGATCATAGGATTATTATTAAAGTACACACGAACGCGAATTCGACGCCAGTGAGGGCGATGAAGGAGGCCACGCATAGGTTAGAACAGCAGATTATGAGTTTACAGCAACAATGGGAGAGCGAATTAGAGAGCGTGAGAGATTCGGGGGCTATTTAGAGAGAGACGAGAGAGAGAGAGAGAGAGAGAGAGAGAAAGTTAAAGTTTATTTCGTTTCATTTCATTTCTAGAGCGATAGCGAGAGCGAGCGAGAGAGATTATTATTATTATTATTACTATTATTATTATTGTTAATATGTTCGTAAAGGATCGTCTTCATCGTATTTGTTTTCGTGAGAAGCCGTATCAGAAGAAAACCCGAACGAATCGGAAACGAATTTAACTCCAAAAGCGGCGAGATTCCACATTTTTGTTAACGTATCGTCTTCATCGAGGTCGTCGTCGTGTACGAGTTCGTCCAACTCTCCAGCTTCTTCGATTTTATCGCCGCCGTGTTCTTTGTTCTTCTTATTATCGTCGTCGTCGCCGTATAAAGCCTTGACCGTTGCTGATACGGATTCTCCACTAAAATTGTTAGTAGTAGAATGTTCACTGTCGTCGTCGTCGTCTTTCCCAACATTTGCTTTCTCGCGCATTAATATATTAGTCGCATCATACATCGTTTCAGCCTTTAATAAATCTTTTCGTTCGCCGAGCTTACCAGGTTTTTTCCGCGCAGTTAGACCGCACGCATTTTTCCCGGCGCCACACTTATTAATATATCCCGCACTAACTAACGCATCTAAAACCGCGTGCTCGAGCTCCATGGAATGTACCGCATCTACTCCATTTCTTTCGGTGCCTCTTAAAACGTAATATTGATATTTCGCCTCTTCGGGTAAATTTCCTGGAAGCTTGTTCCTCCACCCTCTGCCGACGTTCCTATCGTCGATACCAAAACCGTATAAGTTCACCTCATCGCATAAGGACATTGCCAAAACGGTCGATATCATCCCAGACGATGGAGTATTCCCACCTTTCGGTTTGAACCCTTTCCGTAGACACCGATCCACTTTTGATTTGAACTCTCTCAACAACCTACCAACGGCGCCTCTCACGGCGCTCTCTAACCCGACTATTCGCACATCCGGTCTCCGTGGATACGCTTTAACTAAATTCCTCGCAATCTTATCAACTCCTCTGCTCGCGATTAAATACACATCCTTCTCCAAAGGCAAATACTCCTTATCGCCCCTAGAATATTGCTGCGTCCACTTCTTATTCAACACCCTAAAAGTCGTCTTCTCTCCAACGAACGCTTCATAAGTAGCCGTCGGCGCTTGATTCTGCCTGAACACGACATCGTGCGCATCAATGGCTTCCCCGAACTCGGCCGATTTTAAAACCCCACCGTTCCCAACCACCGCGCATCTCCTAAACTTCACTTTCCTCGCTATGCGCTCAGGTACTCCCTTATTGTTCGTATCACTATTCTCGTTATTACTTTCTAACGTTGAACTATCGCTCTCGATCGTTCTAAATATCATCGACGGTTTCGGTAAAACTCGCTCGGGCACGCCCTCGATCACTTTCTTCGCCACTTCTTTCATCTCCTGCGCGAAGTTCTTCGCAGTAGTCGTGCTACTCGTGAACTCGCACGAGAAAGTGGTCGGTTTCGGTTTCGTTTCACCAGAGTTCGATTGGAACGGGATTGGCAAGGCTATCTCCGCTCGCACTGTTACTACTGCATCGAACGAGACCGTGGGCGATAGAACGATGACTAAGAGAAGAGCGGCGAGTTGTTTGCGCTGTTTTGTTCGCATTGAATGGTTCATTTTCATGTCACAGAGAGCGAGAGCGATGAAAATCTGGTCGTTTTTATCATAATCTCTCTCGCATCATTTTTTACTACCACAGCAGCAAAAGGACCACAAATTTACGGTTTCACACAAAAGAGTCAAAAAAAATCCGCGCAATGATTACGATAACGATCGATGCGTTCTCGTTCATCGAAAACTGATGCGACAAAAAAACGAACCGTCGTGCGCACGTGCTCATTGGTCTCTTTTTTTTTGAAATCGGCTCATTTTTGAGTCCTTTACGCAGTCGATTAAACGAGCGTACTTTCGCGAAACGAGTTTTATTTACCGTAAAAAGGTGTTCATATTTGTGTATTTAGCTTAGATTCCTGGCTTCAGAAAATATCCCCACAAAGAAAAGACTCCCTAAAAGTATTTAATTAATCGCTCTGACTCTCGACTTCGTCGCACACATCGACACCAAAAGCACGCGCACGGACACACAGACAGACTTTATAAGTATCTATTAACTATTCGAGTACGCGTACTGCACTCGATACTTAAAACTGAGCTCTTTTAAAACTGCTCTGTTTTGCATTTTTGAATTTGTCCGTTGGAGAAAATCGTCTTAAAGAACTCTTCTCTGTTTAAGAGCGAACGAAAGTGATCCGAGATCGAGTTTGATCTTCAATCGATCACGAGAAAACACGCGCGATGATCGTTGCGAGTCATTCTGTGAATACGTACACGAACGAGAGTCGTTTTGGATCGCGCATGCGGTTTCGGAAGAATGTGATTGGATTTCCCGGTCTCTCGTTTTCTACTTGTAAAATGCACTCGATGATGAAGATGGCGAGAAAACGAAGAGCGGTCGTCGTCGTCGTCGCGGCGAGATCTTCTTCTTCTTCTTCTTCTTCGCGAGTGAACGAAAGTAGTGAGAGAGATTTAGCAGAGGGCGATCGTGGTTCGGATGTGCAGTCTTTACAGAGAGATCTAGTCGAAGAAGGATTGCTCGATGTGAAGTTTGCGAACGGGTGCGCTTATTTAGCGTTTGGTTTCGGTTTCGTTTTTATTCGCGCGTGCGCGTATGCGTGAAGCCGACGATGACTTTGCGCTTTTTTCTCACCACTCACATGTATATATATATATATTTCTTTCTTTCTTTCTTTGTTTGTTTCATTATATAAAGGCATTTCAATGGTCAAACAACCGAAGCTATTGCGACTTTGCAGCAGCAGTTTGGGTTACCGGTGACTGGAGAGTGGACCGAACTCGAACGCCTGGTATTTCAAGGAACTACTACTTCTACTGTGGCGAAGAATCAAGCGTTGGCGCCGCCAACAGCGAGAGGAAAACGAGCGTTAGAGAACGCACAGATGTATTATACAAGTGTTGATAGTACGAATGTGATGGGGAAGATGATAGATAGAGGGGCAAGGATCGTCCAGCCAGGGTTCTCTGGAGACGTAATAACCGGCTTGGTTTGGGGCGCAGGCGTGGCGAGCATGGTTTCGTTTGCAAATGATATTTTTGAGACATACATACAACCGAATGCTGGTGATAAACGAAAGAATAACGATGAGCGTCGTCGAGAACAGTATTCTAACGTCGAAGACGATGGGAGCTTCTTTGGCGGCAGAAGAACGAATAGAATCAATCGCGCTTTTGGACAGAAACAAGGAAATGGAAACGCTCTCGAGCGAGGCATGGCGTTCGCCTCTTCTTCCCCTTCTTCTTCTTCTTCGAGTAGTAGCAGACAACAAAATCAAAATCATCAACAACAAAGGCGTGGCCCGATGTCTAATTCATCATCAGGTAAATCTTCCTCAAACAAGTCGTCGTCCTCGCAACCAGTTCCATATTGGCAAACTGGGCGCACTGCACGGATGTTGCAAGAATATCAACAAGGTGGTGCTACTATTGCCTCAAGCGGATCATCAAGTTTTGTTCCTCCTTCAAACACTCCAGGGTCGACCCCTAGAAGCTCGCCAGCGTTTGCACAAATGAAAAATAATGTCGTTTCTGCTTCGAATATGAGCGTGAAGGAAATGAACGCGCTTCGTAAGGAAATCACGAGACAAAACGCGAGCCAAGCTTTTGCGAAATATAACAACGAAAATTCGACGACAAAATCAAGAACGGGTTTTGGATCGAGAGACGCTATTATGGAACCGATTCAAGCGAAGCCTCAAACGCAAACTATCGAGAAACGAGGTCAAGCGAGTGATGGATTTGGTGAATATGGAAAGAATGGAAAGAACAACAACAATAGCAGCTCCAATACCGCCGGCGCAGGCGGAGAAGAAAATAATAGTCGTGGACCACTTTATGTCCAAGGCTTGGACTTTCTTAGAGAAATTCCAAGCAAAGTTCCAAACTTTTTTGCCCCGAGCGAATTCTCAGCTCGTGCTATTAAAGAGCGCGAATTAGAAGCATCGATCGAGGAAGCGCGCAGAATTGCCGAGAACGAGCGAGCGGAGAAGCACAAAGCGCAGGAAGCGTTTGCGAAACAAAAATCCGAGCTCTTGGAAGTTTCCAGAATTGCTCGACAAGCTTCGTACGTTGCAGATTCTCACGAACAGAGAATTAAAGAGATTCAAGAGAAACTTAATTCTATGCAAGTAAACGAAGGGACGAAGATTCAAGGTTTAGTAGGCCGAATCGATGAGTTGGAGTTGTTCGTGAACAACTCTTTGCAAGAAAAATTTGAAAATCTAGAAACAGCTGCTGCACGTAAATTCGAACAACTCATAATCGATGTCGAGAGACTCGAATTGGCGATGAAAGAGGCAGGGTCAAATTTGGACGAGCTCGACACCATTGGTGAAGTTACAATGGCATTATCAAGCGTTAAGAACGATGTCACCGCAAAGTTGCAATCGTTTGAAGAAAAGTTGAACAAACAGTTGGAAGCTTCGTTGGCATCAACAAAAGTAGATGTCCGAGCGGATCTCGCCTATGCAAAAATGGAGTCTTTAGAGAATGCGTTGCTTGACGTTCAATCAGGTGCCGGTTCGGAAATCGAGCGCTTGCAGGCGCAGATTGATCGATTAGAGGCGAGCTTGCAAGCAGTTGTATCGAGTAGTTTAGCCGCCGCCGCCGCCTCGATAGTCATCGAGAAAGAAAAAGTTGTAGTTGAAGAAGAAGAAGAAACAGTTGTAGAAGAAAGAGAGGAGGAAACAGTCATTATTCCTTCATCATCGGCTATGTATACCGAAGTTGATACATTAGAGGAACTTGAAATCGATGTCGAGGAAGAACAAGAAGTTGTCGTCGAGGAGCAAAAACGACAACTCGAGAGTCTCTTCGAGGCACCGGCTGCGCCTGTAGTTGTCATTCCCATAGCACCACCTGTTGCGTCTCCTCAAGTCCAAGAACAAGAAGAATTATTAGAAAAGGTTTATGAAACTGGCATCCCGAAGCGCATGGCTACTGGTCGCGAGGTGATGTTGCAAGGTTTCCACTGGGAATCTCACAAGACTGAGAAATGGTACGACATCTTGAACGACCGCGTGGAACAAATTAGAGATGCTGGATTCACGCAAGTGTGGCTCCCACCATGTGCAGATTCGCTCGCACCGCAGGGATACTTACCAAGAAATTTGTATAAACTCGATTCGAAGTACGGCTCTGCAGAAAAGCTTAAATCGTTGACCCGCAAGTTGAAGGAAAATAACGTCCTTCCAGTTTTAGATGCCGTTTTGAACCATCGTTGTGCAACGCATCAAGGCGCTGGAGGTAAATGGAATCGTTGGGAAGGAACTGGAATCGACTGGGGAGAGTGGGCTATATCTAACGAGCAACCTGATTTTGCTGGCTCTGGAAATGCACCCACTGGAGACGTATTCCATGGCGCTCCGAACATTGACCATACGCAAGACAAGGTTCGAAAAGACTTATGTCAATATATGAAATATTTAACATCTGATGAAGTTGGATTTGGTGGCATTCGATTTGATTTCTCTAAAGGATATGGAGGATCATTCACTGGAGAGTACGTTCGAGCGTGCGATGATAATGTCGAGTTTGCAGTTGGTGAATTCTGGGACACCATGAACTACGGCGTCGGTTTGGAATACAATCAAGATTCACACCGTCAAGCAATCGTTAATTGGGTTGACCAAACTGGCGGATGCTGTACGGCTTTTGATTTCACGACTAAGGGTATTTTACAAGAAGCGTGTGGACGTGGCGAGTATTGGCGACTCGTCGATGCAAAAGGTCGAGCACCTGGCGTTATTGGTTTATGGCCGGCGCGAGCGGTTACTTTCTTGGATAATCACGACACAGGAAGCACTCAAGCGCATTGGCCGTTCCCGGGTAAAAAAGTTGGTCAAGGATATGCTTACATCTTAACCCATCCAGGGACGCCGTGCGTGTTCTGGGATCACTACTTCGATTGGGGCGACAACTTAAGAACGCAGATTAATAGTTTGCTCGAAGTGAGAAAATCGATGAAAATCCACGCGCGTTCGGTGTTGAAGATCGAACAAGCGAAAGACGGATTATACGCCGCAAAGGTCGATGACAAAGTCGCAATCAAACTCGGTCGCGAACACTGGGAACCGAAAGGCGATGGGTGGAAAGTCAAAGCGTTCGGCGACGACTGGTGCGTTTGGACGAAGTAACGTTTTCGTACAAACAAAAAGACAACGAGCGCCGCGTTCCGCCGCTTAGAACCAAAGACAAAAAGGAGAAGAACACACACACAGACACACACACACGTAAGAACGAACGAAAAGAGAGAGAGAGGGGAGAGACATGCGTCGTTATCGTTTTGAATTAGTTTCTGAGAAGAAAAAGTACGAGAAGAGAGAGTAGAACGAGTACGTTGTGCTATTTATTTACCAAGCCGCTGCACTTGCAAAATCACACCCACGAAAGTCTCTTCATCACATAAAAAGTTTTCACTTTAAAAAACGGCACAAACTTTTTGCGCGAGCTCCTTAATCGTAATCATTGCGATGATATCGTTTTCATTCCAACAACCGAACGCCTTCGCTCACGCATCATCGATCGCTGCGCGTCAACAACAACAGAAGCTAAACACGAACAAGCAGTCAAACAGTACTGCTCGTAAAACTTCGGCAATCCCAATCACGAATCAAAATGAACATTTTACTACGACAACTACTGCCACAAATCGATCGTTGATTACGAATGGATCACAGAACAAACGATTTCATAGTTCGAGACGTGTGAGTCAGTGTACTCAGTTCTTTCTTACTCGTGCGATATTGATTTTGTAGATTATTTATTAAGTGATCCGCGCGCGCACGGGCAGGGAGTTGGAGAGTTTTTAGATATCGATTTTCTATTTTTATAACAAACTTTTTGTTGACCAAGATTCTCTCTGTTTTGTAGGCGAACGAATACGCGACGGCGGCTCGCGATAGTCGCGATCGTAATCGAACGTTAGCGATTGAAAACAAAGCGATTGCGGATAACGAGCAAACGAGCGTGACTGCGACTGCGACGAGCACGTTTACATCAGTAGCGAACGAAGAGAACGAACGAAGAGTTTCGGAGATTTTGGAAACCGTCGCGGACGGAGCGTTTGGGACGAAGATGTCCAAAGACGAAGATTTGAGGACGTTTGAGAACATAAAGGAGTTGGAAACAGTGAATCAAATCAAACCTCTATCGAATCCGAAGATTTTTGGGTATTATGACGTTGCGTATACGAAAGCTGGGAGTAGACAAGACGGTGCTCCGGCGGGTGGTTTGTTTCGTTCGAAATTAGGGCAAATGATTTTTAAAACGGAAGGTTTAGAACAAAACTTAGTAGAACCGAATTTCGTGGAAAATCGAGTGGCATTTGAGCTTTTTGGGTGTCTACCTGGTGAAGTGAAGTTGCAAGGGACGTTTGAGCAATCGAAAGATCACGATAACGACGGGAAAACCGTGCGCGCGCAATTCAATAAGCCAACGTTTAGAATTTCAGGATTACCTGCGATCCCAATTGGACCAAAGTCTGAAGTCATTTTAGCGACGACGTATATTGACAACCGCGTTCGATTGGGATTGGGCGGACGCGGGTCGCGATTTGTGTTTAAGCGAAAGTCGAAGGAACAACACGATAGAGACGTTCAATATTGGGGCGTTGGCGGTCTCGCCGTTTTTACAAACATGATTAGCACAGTTGCCATGTTCTTTTCGGCTAGATATTATCAAATGTTAGGAAATAGACCGGGCATGACGGCTATCTTATACGGAGCGGCGGCTTTGATGTTTGCGTTCACTTTCATTTTGCGACACGCGGGGAAAAAGTGCGAGCAAGACGGATGGGAAGCCGCCCCGGAACTCTCAGAGTCGGCGAAAGCGTTTTTGAAAGGTACGAGAGAGGGTAAAACCGAAAACGTCTTTGGCAGAAGCAACAACTAGACAGGCGATATCAATTAAAACTAGCGAAAGAGAGAGAGAGAGAGAGAAAGGAAGAGAGAGAGACGGTGGGTTTTTGTAGCAGCGGCTTAGGTGAAGATCACGCGAAAGAAGATGAGCGAGAAGATGAGCTCTTTCGGCGAGGAAATGATATTCATTCTCTCGTTTTCTCAAATTCATTTGTTCCAAGCGAGATTTTTGCTCATCTTCTCGCTCATCTTCTTTCAGCGGCTTAATAATTATATTATTACTTAAGAAAGAATAACATCTATGCAATCTCCGTCATCCATCTCTAAGCTGTTCGGAGTATCAGTTTCCCAATCTATTTTATCTCCATCAAATTTAAGCTGATTCAATTTCGTCGAATCTCTCGAAAATGTTTTATTCTCGAAAATGAAATCTTCCCATATCCGCTTAAACGTATATCTCTTCGAGCACTCAAATTCTACTTTAACTTTACCGCTCTGAAACACTAACTGTATTGGCGAATAACCAGTTCCTAAATCATCCTCGCCGGAAACACCATTCCTCTCTTCACCTAAATCTCTATCATTGGTATCATCATCATTATCGTCGAACACAACTTCCTGCGCTACGATCTTCGTCGTATCTTGTTCGAGCAACTTCTGCATCATGACCTTCGCGGCGTCCATATCTAATTTCCCTCCTTTACTATTCCTCCTCGCTTTCGTCTTTTTCCCTCTCGCAGACGCACTGCCACCTTCACTCTTCTTCTCTAAATCTCGTTCATTCTGTTTTTCTATCATTACGACCTTGCTCGGTAAGACCACGTCGTCCGAATCCGAATCTTCCAACATTTTTTGAATATCCAACGACGTCTGTTTCGCAGTAGGTTTCTTTCGTTGAGATCCAGTCAATGGATTCATTTCTCCAGCATCGAAATCATCGTCATCGTTCGCGTTTTGATTTTGATCATCGTCATCGTCTCCATCATCGCTCGATGGTGTTCCACCTAATCTACTTCGTTTCCTTCTTCGCTCGTTCGCTTCTTCTTCTTCTTCTTCTTCGTTTTCGATTTCAACAACTTTTTCCAAATCGTTATTTTTTACATCACCCGCGTCGTCCGCGTCGCTTCCTCCTGGACCATGCTTACGAGGTGTTACGCTAGCGTTCCGTTTCTTGAACGATGGGGCGTAGAATAAATCGTCGTCGTCGTCGTCATCGCTTGATGACATCTTTCTTGTGAACAAAACGACCTTTTTTACAACGAAGACGTATGATGTTTGAGAATGTGATTCGAACCCTTATTTGTTGTTTGCCTAGTGAAAGTAGTACGTAAACGTGATTTCGTTTGAGTAAACATGCATACGTTACAATTATTTAATCAGATCGATAGTTTTAATAATAACAAAGATTGCTACGAATATTTTGTGTGTGTATGTAGTATATTATAGTATATGTTTATGTTTGCGTGTGATATGCGCTCGCGAGAGTATATATAAAATAACGTCAAAAGAGCGCCCTTCAAATAATTAGTATTATTATTTACTTCGCACCGCCAGTACTCGCACCGGCGGAACTCAAAATAATTCCAACGATTAAACCGTACAAAGCCAAAGCCTCGCAAAAGATCAACATTAAAACCATGCCGACAAACAACTTCGGTTGTTGCGCGTTCGCCCTAACACCGGCGTCGCCGATTATCCCAATCGCCATCCCGGCGGCCAAACCGGATAAACCGCACGCTAATCCAGAAGACAAATGCGCATACCCTTGAAACAAAGTATATCCACTGGGTGTAATATTCGTCGATATAATAACCGCGATGATTAACCCGTAGATCCCGAGCACGCCGGCCATTACGACCGGCAATATGCTCTTCATCACGAGCTCTGGTCTCATGACGCCCATCGATGCGATGCCGACTCCAGATTTCGCGGTCCCATACGCGGCTCCAATGCACGAAAACACGAGCGCCGACGCCGCGCCCATGAACCCGAAGAACGGTGCGACCTTATCGCCCGTATCATCCCCCGATTCAGCTTTCACTTCGTACACAGTATTGCTTAAAGTAATCATCGCGGTGACCAAAATGATCATCGCGTTCTTCCCCATCTTCTTTTATTTAACCACTTTAACTTCTCTCTCACTCTCTCTCTCTTCTATAATCACAATCACAAACACACGCGCGCACACACACACACTCTTCTTCTTCTTCTTCTTTGCGTTAATTGCTTAAATATGCGCGTTTTATTTATATTTAATTTCAATGAGGCATTTT
>Ga0114995_10002424_pt1 | contig 12908 bp, 14 predicted proteins | sample ArcticOcean_MG_C_11_FD_87038 | JGI IMG/M metagenome (GOLD analysis project Ga0114995, IMG submission 87038) | Marine microbial communities from western Arctic Ocean - ArcticOcean_MG_CB2_154 | ecosystem: Environmental > Aquatic > Marine > Oceanic | place: Arctic Ocean: Canada Basin | collected... | reverse complement strand
CTGAAGCCACTTCTGCAAATGGAAGATATATTTATACAAGACCAGAGGTAACAATTAATAATGATAACAATTTATGGTTATATTTTGGTACTGGAAATACTCAAAAGCTTCAGGCTCAGTCATCTCAAGTTAAAAATAGACTGTATGGGATAAAAGATAAAAATTTTCCAAACTTTGTTAAAGTTAATCCAACTGGAAATGTTTCGATGTGCAAAACAGCACCGACTTGTCCTGGTGAAACTGATCTTGGGTGGTATGTAGACCTTCAAAAGTCACAAAAATTAACAGCAGAGCCTACAGTTGATAAAGATAGGGTATATTTCCCTATATATGAGCCAAGTCCTGCTAATAACAAGTGTGGCACTGGAAGTGCCATATTAACGGCATATGACACGAAATGTGGAAATTCATTACTAAATGTTAATATGGGAAAAGGAGTTCTCTCAAAAGTTGTAAAACAAGGAGATAACTTATATATTGGTCTAGCTGGAGAGGCTAATAAGAACATTGCAGGATTTACATCTAAAGATAATCTAATTACTGGAAAATCTGGTGCAAAATCAGTTTCAGGAGCAGTTCAGTTAGAAAGCTGGAAAGAAAACTACTAATAAAATAAAATTATAACACAAAAAAATTATTTTCTAACACAAAATAGAAAAAGTTATAAAAAGCTTTGTTTTGCAAGTTTTTTGACAAAGTGCTGAAAATAAACAAATTATAACTTAAATCAGTTTTTTTATAACACAAAATACAATAAATACTTAAAAAGTTAAAAAACCTATATTTTATAAGCCTTTTAAAAAAATATCAAATTATAACACAAAAAAAATATAGTCTAACACAAAGCAAAAATTGTCTAAAATAATTGCTTGATCTTCCTTAATAATGCAAAATATTATATTTAGCTCTAACACAATTAAATATTGACGTATTTATAGTATTTGTGTTAGAATTTTTTATAGGAGATAAGAATGGAAACAATTCATCGAAAAGATGGAAGGTTACATATATACGTTCGTCAAGATAAGTACAAAGGTGAACTAAAATCCCACAATTGGGTTGGAAGAGCGTACATAAACGGCAAACAAAAAGTATCATCTTCAGGAACTAGGAATATAGAAGAGGCAATACCCATTCTAGAAAAATGGTATGATGATCTTATTCAAGAAAATCCTGAAAATGTCGAAGAAAATAAGCAAATTCAAAATAAAAAAATTTTAGAGCCTGATAACAAGGCAGACGCACCTCAAAATGATAGCAGTAATGCTGAAGATGGGAAAATAGCAGTAGTGAATAGCTTAAATACCACTACTATGGATGTTCATGATAAAGAAGAAACTATTCAATCTTCAATTGCTAGTACTCCAAAGGGAATAACGATGAATATGTTGGAAAAATTAAAAAACATTAAATTTTCTAAAGATTCCAAAGAAACTTCTGATGTAGCTAAGTCGCCAATTTCCAACAAAGATAAATTAAAAAAATTCAAAGACACTTTCCAGAATCTTTTTGCTTCCAAGGTGAGCAAACTAAGCGTTGCTGGAGAAGAAATCGCCGGCATTGATATATCTAGAGAGGCAGTGAGGGTTGCACAAGTTTCTAAAGGCAAAGACGATAAATGGATTCTAGATAAATTTTCTTACCGGTTATTAGACCAAGACAAAATTACTGAAAATATTTTAGATAGCAGGGATTATTTGGCAGAAGAAATTGAATTGGCTATGGCCAATGGAGCTATTACTACTAAAAATATTGCTTTATCTATTCCAGTCACTAGCGCAATTATTAGAGTAGTAACAAGCCCATTGATGGTTGAAGATGAATTGCAAAAAGCAATTGAGACTAATTCTTTATGGGAAAATCTGGTTCAACTAACAGATAATTTAAATGATTATTCTATTTTTCATCAAGTCATAAACAGAAACAGCAAAAATAATACGATGGAAATATTATTTGTGGCATCCAAGTTATCAGACGTAAATGCCTTTAGCGCTATTGTTAAAAAAGCAGGTCTTAATCCAGTGATCATGGATGTTCGCTGCTTCTCATTAAAAAATGCATATGACAATTCTAAAATTCATTCGGTAGAAGGAAAAAACAACACTGCTATTTTAGAATTGGGGCTAGATGAAAATTATCTGATGATTATCCATAATAATATTCCAGTTATTACAGATATTTTTTTAAGACCACAGGAAAAGCAGAGCTTGTTAGAAGTGATCAGCGATCAAATTCCAACAGAAGCAGATGCGGTCATAAGAAGATATTCTATGCAAATTAAGCAAGCAATTGCGGATTACGAAGGCAAATACGACAATAAAATTAATAACGTTCAGGTAGTTTCTAGTTTAAAAAATATACATTATTTAATACCAGCATTTAAAAAGAACTTATTAACCCTGGGATTTGTCATTTTTGACCCTTTGCAAGAAATAGCTTTGCCTTCTTATAATAATGATAAAATGCCCTCCGACAATAAATCAGTTCTAGCTTCAGTTCTTGGACTAGCGTACCGAAAACTAGACGTGTTTGGTTATTATAAATTTGTAACTGCAGTTAAGAATATTAACTTATTGCCCAATAGAGATGCGATTAGACAAGGCAATAAATTAAAGTTTCTATCCGGCTTTGCTGCAAAAGGTTTGGTAGGATCTATAGCTGCAATTTATTTGGTATTAATTATTTTTTCTTTCTTTCAAATTCAGAGTAATAAAAAATCTTTGCTAGAATTTGCTAGTGTCCAGACTGAATTTAATAAAATGAATAAAGAATTTTCTGCTCTTAGTAAGCAACGAAGAACCATGCAGCAATCCTTAAATCTTGGAAAATTAATTAATTCTAACCAAACTCGTTCCTATAGGGCGTTGGCACAGATTACTAGAAGTGTACCTTTGCGAGTGTCATTTAATAAAATGACTTTTGATGGCAATCAAAGCATAATTATTGAGGGCAAGGCATATTCTGATCAAGATATTTTAAATTTTGTTACTAATTTAAATAAAAAATCTCTAATTGCTCAAGCCTCACTAACCGCAATGAAAGTTCAAGAAGATCAAAAATTAAATACAGGAAATAACAATCGAAAAGGATTTGTCATTAATTGTAAATTAAAAAACGCATAATGGATTTAGCAGCTTTAAAAAATTTTGATGTAAAAGAATTCTTCGACAAGCTTAAAAGCGGAGGTTTCTCTAATAAAAAAACATTAATAAAGTTTGGAATTGGTTTTGGAGCTATATTAGTTTTTTTAATTATTTATTATGCTTTTGTCTCTCCGGTTGTTGAAGAACAAAAAAAACAAATTGCTATTATGAATGAGAACAAAGCAAAAATTATTCAATTCAATCAGAATAGTGGATCTTTAAAATCGACTATTAAAAAATTAGAACCAGAGTACAAAAAAAATAGTAAATTATTTCATAGCAAGGAAGAGGTAGAAGGCTTATATCAAAATATTAGCAATTTTGCTTTGAGCAATGGCCTGTCTATTGTAAATCTTAAAAAAGGAAAACCAGTGGGTGTGAAGGGTAAGCCAACCACAGCAACCACAGCAAACAATGGAGCAGCAGCAAATCCAGCAAATGCAAAACCAATCTATTACCAAATTCCCGTTGAGTACGAGATCAAAGGTAGTTTTTTAGGTTATCTCAAGTTTAGAAGAGCTTTATCGGATTCTCAAAAGGTTATAAACTTTGATAAGGAAGAAATTAGTATTTTGACTCAAGCTCAAGGAAATATTTTATCCAAAGGAACAGTCTCGATTGTGGGGCTGCCAAATGAATATGAAAAATAAAATTGCATTTATATTAATAATGACAATGGCCCTGTGTCAGTTTCAATGGACTGCTGCAAACGCAGAGACCAAAAAAATAGAGAATGAAGAAGAGTTACCAGCAATAGATCCGTTTTCTGGTGGATCGGGCGTTTCTTCACAAAAAAATTCTGACAACCAACCAAACTCCAATAATGGATTAATGAATGATTTAAGGTTGGTGGGAACTATTTTGAGCATTAATAAAAAAATAGCTATTTTTTCAGCAAGAGATGGAAGTGCTGTAAATTATAAAGAAAATCAATTTATTACGGACTCTACTATGCTGCTAGAAATCATGCATAACTTAATCATTGTTCAGGACGGTAATAATAAAAAATTTGAAGTGTATATGAATAATAATATTAAACCGAGTGAGGGCTAAGCAATGAAGACTCACTATGTAAAAATTTTAGCAACGTTCATGGTTGCCATTTTGTTACAATCTTGTGCGTCCACTTCCTCAAAAAAAACGAAGTCAGTTCACGGTAAAGAACCTTTGATCAATATTCCTGAAATTGTCTCTGAAGGCCAAAAAGAAATGCGCAAAAAGGTGAATGCCGGACCTAAACCTTATGTTATGGAAGAAAGAATTTTACCAAACAAAAGACAAACTATAACAACAGAGAATGTTAAAAATTATGTAAGCATTCCAGATGAGTATGCAAACCTTAAGCAGCGTATCAATATTAATTTTCAAGGTTTGGATTTTAAATACGTTATGTCTTTAATGGCCGAGATTGGTGATGTAAATATTTTAGTAGGGGATGAAGTCAGCGGTACAGTCAATGCAAAAATTAGTGATGTAGCATGGGATACAGCTTTTCAAACACTATTAGATATGAAAAGCTTAAGTGCTGATATTGATGCTGGTAACGGCATTATTAGAGTGCACACACCTTCAAAACTAACAGAACAAGAAACGGCCAAATCAGCAAGGACAGAAGTTTTAAAGAAAAAAATTTCTCTTCAAGAATCTGTGGAGCCTCAAGTAGCAGAGATATTTAAATTATATTACATCAGTCCTGAACAGGCTAAAAAAACTTTGCAAGACTTATATACCAGTACAGCCTCTGCAGGGGCTGGCGCGGCACCCATTAGTTCAATCAGCAACATTAAAATCACTGTTGAGAATACCACTCGGTCTATTATTGTAAGAGGTAGCAAATCGGATGTAGATACCATCGATGCAGTGATCAAAGCAATAGACGTAAAAACAAAACAAGTTTTAATAGAAGCGTTTATTGTGACTGTAGATTCAACATTTCAACAAGCTTTTGGAGCCAGAGTGGGAGCCATGTCAAAAGGAGGACCAAATGCTAGCGGAGATTCTTCTGTTATATCAGGTACAGTGGGAGGAGCAGCAACTACGCCTGGAGGAGTTGCCCTTAGTGCAGCAGCCGGAACTATAGCAAACAATACCATAGCAGGTGCTACTAGCGGTATAGGAGTTTTAAAAACTCTTGGAACTTACGCACTTAAGTTAGAGCTGGAAGCATTAGAGAGTTTAGGAAAAAATAAAGTCATTTCCAGTCCAAGCGTATTCACTTTAAATAACCAGGAAGCTAAAATTACTCAAGGAAACCAAATTCCATACAAAACTACAGTTGATGGAACTACCACCACAGCATTTAAAGAGGCGGCATTATCTTTAACAGTGACACCCAGTATTATTGGTGACGGGAATGTTTTGTTGGATATTAAAGTGAACAATGATGCAGCCGTCGAGATTGCAGGTGCAGATGAGCCTGGTATTAAAACCAATGAGATCACCACCAAATTATTAGTAGCCGATGGAGATATTGTTGTTATTGGAGGCATAAAAATTGATACCACCAACAACACAAGCACAGGAACTCCTGGAGCAAACAAAATACCAGTCTTCGGAAACTTGTTTAAAGGAAAATCATTAAATGACAAAAAAGATGAAATGTTAATTTTTATATCTCCACGAGTTATAGAATAAAATGAGCAAGATCAGACTAGACTCTGCTAGCGAACAGAATATTTTAAATATGTTGATGGAAAATTCCATCATCAGCGCTGATCAAATGTCTAAAATTAATTCCACAAGTTTAGAAATAGGAAAATCTAAATTAGAAACAGTCTTCGAGCTTAATTTGACTAATGAAGATGAAATATTAAAAATTTTATCCACGTCTTATTCTTTACCTATTGTAAACTTGGAAGATTATAAAATAGATGAAAAGATAAAAAAAATTATTGATCCGAGATATATAGAAAATAATGGTTTAGTTCCTTTTGAGATTAAAGAGGGAGTTTTAAAGATTGCTATTGCCGATGCGTCTAAATTTGGTTTGATGAAAAATTTAAAAACAATGACTAATTTAGAACCTGAACTTTTTGCCACATCTATTTCTGGTATCGAAAAATTTATTAACGAATTGTCAAAAAATAATTCAAAAAAGATATCAGAGAAAGGTGTCAAAATTGAAAGAATTGAAAAAAAAGAGGAGCTTGTTGAAGTAGGAACTGAAGTTATTGTTTTTGGAAATAAAATAATTACAGAAGCTATTAATTTGGGAGCTAGTGATATTCATATTGAGAATTTTAGAGCCAGCTCATCAATTCGTTTTAGAGTAGATGGAATTTTAAGAGTTATGGATAAACACAGCGATTTTTTACAAGCAAACTACAATGCAGTAGTTGCTAGGATTAAAATTATTAGCAAATTAGACATTGCGGAGCGAAGAATTCCACAGGATGGATCCTGTTCTTTTAAATCAGATACGAAAGAAGTTGATTTAAGGGTTTCTATCTTACCAACAAAAAACAATGAACGTATTGTTATGAGGATTTTAAGCAAAGAAGCCGGTGATCAAGCGTTAAGTGATTTAGGGTTTGCCGCAAAAGATTTAGACAAGCTTATCAAAGCAATTACATCGCCCCAAGGGATGATATTAGTTACGGGTCCAACTGGAAGTGGAAAGACAACCACTTTATATAGTGTGTTAAAGCACATTAACAAACCGGGCATGAATATTTTAACTGCTGAAGATCCGGTGGAATATGAAATGGAAGGCATTGGCCAGGTCCAAGTTAAAGAATCAATCGGCTACACTTTTGAAGAAGCGCTTCGATCTTTTTTACGACAAGATCCAGAAGTTATTTTAGTTGGAGAGATTAGAGATAAAGCAACAGTAGATATTGCACTAAAAGCTGCATTAACAGGTCACTTAGTATTCAGCACACTTCACACCAATGATGCACCGAGCTCGATTACTCGTTTAGTAAATATGGGAACACCCAGCTATTTAATATCAGCAGCCCTTACTTTAATTATGGCGCAACGGTTAGCGAGAAAAACATGCTCCGAATGCAGAGTGATTGATGAAAATATTACGCCCAAACTTTTAAATTCTATCGGCTTTTTACCAGAGCAATCAGCACGAGCTAAAATTTATAAAGGTAAAGGTTGTGAAGCATGTGGCAACCTTGGTTACAAAGGACGAATGGGTATTTATGAAATTCTAGAAATTGACCGAGAAATGAAAGCTGGAATTCTATCTAATCTGCAACAAAATGAGCTAACTGCTTTAGCTAAAAAAAATGGTTTTAAAACTATGCAAGATATGGGCCAAGAACTTTTATTAAGTGGGGACATGTCCTTTGCGGAGTATGAAAGAGTTTTGCAATCTAACTGATGTTAAATTTTGAATATAAGGGAATTTCTTTAGGAAAGTATGTCGAGGGCGAGATTGAAGCATTAAATAGTGCTGAAGCTGCTCACAAACTTAAAGATCAAAAAGTAATTATTACCAAATTAAAAGAAGCTAAAAAGAAAATAGAAAAAGCTAAGAAAAAATCAGCCCCCTTTATTTTTGGCACGGGTGTTGCAGCTCAAGAAATTTTAATTTTTTGTAAGCAGTTTGCAACCATGTTACGTGCAGGACTGCCGGTATTAAATACTTTGCAAATGTTAGAATTGCAGACCAAACGACCAGGCATGAAAGGAGTTATTCAAGCTATCAAAAAAGATTTAGAATCTGGAAATTCTTTATCCAAATGTTTTGAAAGACATCCTAAAATTTTTGATACAGTGGTCGTCAATTTAATTAAAGCAGGAGAGGCCAGCGGAAAGCTAGATACGTTTTTACAAAAAATAGTTATCAATTTGGAAAAAACTGCAAAAATTAAAGCACAAATTAAAAGTGCCCTGTTCTATCCTGCTGTTCTTTTTACAGTTGCAATTGGAGTTACTGTTTTTATGTTGATGAATGTGGTTCCAACTTTTGTGAACATGTATGAAGGAATGGGACTGGGAGACCAGCTGCCTACACCAACAGCAGTTATTATGTCGATGAGTAAATTTGTTAGATCATCAGGCGGTTTTTTTCTTTTAATGTCTATTATTTCATTTGTAGTAGGTTTTAAATTTTTGACTAAAAAAAACTACGAAGCTAGAAGAGCATGGCATGTAGTTTTGTTAAGATTGCCTATTTTTGGAAACTTAATTCAAAAATCTATCTTAGCAAAAGTATCGCTAGTGATGGGAAACCTTAATTCAGCAGGAGTAGATTTAATTGAGAGCATTGATATTGCAAAATCAGTCACGGACAATGTCCCGGTAGTGGAGGCCTTAGAGAATATTAAGAAAGGTGTTTTTTCAGGAGAAAGTTTAACCGATTTATTTAATAAGGAAAAATTTTTCCCCACTACTTTTAGTCAGCTTATTTCGGTAGGAGAGCAAACAGGTAGTTTGGATGAAATGTTTAATTCGGTTGCTATGTATTACGAGGAAGAATTTGATACTGCAGTTGCAAACTTGGCTAGTTTGATCGAGCCTATTATGATCGTATTTATGGGAGTCACGATCGGCGGGCTAATGCTAGCTATGTATGCTCCAATCTTCAATGTCGGTGCTATAATAGGTTAGTGTTTTAGCCGTTTTTAAAAAATACAATACAAATTTGGCTTGTATCTCTTTGTTTTAAGTATTATCTTTGACCTGTATTTTGATGCCTTGATATCTAAATCAAAATTACAACATAAGTTAATAAAGGGAGAATAATGAAAAAATTTAATAAAGGTTTTACACTTATCGAGCTTTTAGTCGTGGTGGCTATTATCGGTATTCTAGCAGCAGTAGGTGTGGTTGCTTATAATGGTTATACAGGAGCTGCAAAAGTTTCTGCAACAAAAACAATTCACGCACAAACAGTTAAATATATTTCAGCTGAATTACAAAAATGTAGCTTAGGTGAAACATCAATTATGGGTGGAACAAGAAGTTGTACAGGTATAAGTGGGTCAAATACAGCAAGTGCAGCAGCAGCAGCTTTAAAAGATAAGAATCCATATCTTAGTGCAAATAATGCTCATAGAACGTCGGGGTCTAACACAGCTGACGGAGATGTTGGTTATATTACAATCACTGCAAGTGGAGCCAATATTACGGTTAAATCTTGTCATAAAGTAGGATGTAGTACAGCTGCAAATCAACAGTCAAGCACGATTACTGTAGAATAGTTAATAATATTTTGAATATGAGGCATCACGGCCAAGGGTTTACTTTAATAGAACTCTTGGTTGTGGTTGCCATTATAGGAATACTGTCGGCAGTAGGTGTCGTTTCTTATAGTGGCTACAAAGCTTCTGCTGAAAAAAAACAAGCAGAGATTACTTTAAATTCTATTTATTTAGCGCAACAAGAATACAAATCCAATAACGGTGAGTATTGTATTGCAGACTGCTCATCTCAAGACAACATAGTAAAGAATTTATTTGATGGCGTGGATGATCTTGATCAACAAGCCTATACCTTCTCTATTACTAGCAGCTCTAATCTTAGTCTTATTGCAACTAACAAAAGCAATTCAAGCTGCAAGATGACCATAACTGAAAAAATTAAAAAACCTTCAACGGCAGGATGCTAGAGCAAAAGCACAAAGCCTTCACCTTAATAGAACTCTTAGTCGTTGTAGCTATTATAGTTATCTTGGCTGTACTAGCTTTACTTGCATATAGTAAATTTATTAAAATGGCAGAGTGTGGTGGGCATAAGGAACAGCATAGAAAAGTTGTTAGCCTTGCAAAAGAAACTTATGCGTTTTGTAGTTTAAATGGATCAACATATATGAATTCACCCCCAGGGAACACTTGTAGAAGTAACCCAAGAACTGGAATGACAAAAATTAGTGGTGACGGATATACAACTAAATGTGTAAAAAAATGGGATTGTAAGTCTGACTATTATGGTCGTAGACAAACAGCAGGACTTTCCAGTGGCTATTTCTTTGATCATGTAAGGGCTGAGTTTAACCAGCCAACTCATACTGGTGGATTTGTTAGAAACGATCAGTGGCAAAATTTTAGAAAACCAAATTATCCAGAACGAGCAGGTATAACAAATGTAAGAGAAAAAGGTGATAAAATGGAAATAGCTACTTATTTAGGATCAGATTGTTCAGGTGGGAATTTTACTAATTCAGCAGGAAGTTATTTAATAAACGAAATTACCTGGCCATAGAAATATGCCCAAATTATTTAAATTTATTTATTACAACATCGCTTTTGGAGGGGTGTTTTGGGTAATTTTATTTCTTTATAAAATTAATATTTGGTTAGCAGTTGTAGGCTCAATTATTGTTATGTATCTTTTTATAAAAATTACATCAAAAGTTTTAATATTTATTGATAATCTATGAAAAAAAATGCTTTCACATTAATAGAACTCCTAGTTGTTGTAGCTATCATCGGCATCCTCGCTGCTGTAGGTGTGGTTGCTTATAATGGGTATACAAAGAGTGCTAAAAAGAATGTATCTAAATTGCTTCATGCAACAGTAGTAAGATATGTTTCAGCTGAGTTAACTAAATGTAATTTTGAGCAAAAAATATTAGAGGGTACTTTTGATTGCACAAATAGAACTTTGCCAAGCACAAGTGGTGGAGCTATATCTCATTCATTGGGTAAACTCTGGGGACAAGGAACCTCGAGCCCAAAATTTAAACATCCTAATGGAACTTATTCTTCTTACTCAGGTAGAATACCTGGTACTTACAATAGAGTAACATGTAATACAATGTGGGAGTATAATACTTTAATGGAAAACACAGCAACAGAAATAATAGTTTATACGTGTCCATCTGATGTTGCATCAGAAAAAATTACTACAAAAATTCCAATTGAATAATTTATATGAAACGAAATGGTTTCATTCTGATAGCTACTACGACTAGGAGCTCTATTAAGGTGAAAGCTTTACGGTTCATAACTTTTTATTCAATTGGGATAAATATTTTTTTACAACCTGGATCATTAGGATATCTTGTGCAGCTTAATTCTACTTTAGTACCCTCTCTATAATAATTTACTGGACTGGCAATAAATACACCTAGAGGAGAAGCATTAGACTCGATTCCTATTACTCCTGGAGCACCAGGTGTACCTGGATAAGTTGGAGCATCTTCTGGTGCTGCACAATCATGTGGGTTACCACAAAAAGGATTTTGCATTCCTGAAAAAAAATTTTGTATCTTTGCTGTATTAGCACTACTGGTAAGTGCACCCTGTCTTTGTTCAGCAGTTAATGAGCAAGATATAAAACCCATCACTTGATTTTCACCAAGATCACATTTTCTCATTTCTGCTTGAATAGTCTTAACAACTTTTTGATAATTATTTTTTGCAACAGCAACTCTTGCACCATACGTATACCCATTATAAGCAACCACACCTACTGCAGCAAGAATTCCTATAATTGCTACTACGACTAAAAGTTCTATTAAGGTGAAGGCTTTTTGGTTCATATTTTAAGAAACAGGAAACTGTATACTAGTCTCGATACAAGAAGAGTCTCCAGTATTAGACCAAATTATAAACTGACCCTTATTATTTCCATAAAAACTTGTCTGACCTTTTGTAGCAGAACAACCATTATTCCATTCTGGATTAGTGTTAGGATTACTTTGATCAAATGGATTTTTGAAGTTTTTATCATAACCATGTTCTGCCATAAAATGGTATCTCATATGATTATAGCCCAAATCCATTACTAAGCTCCAGCCATTATTATAATAGCAATTTTTCTCATCAGTTGATCCTTTATTTCTCCAACTTTTATAAGTGATCTTTCCATCGATTTCACACTCTGTAGCTTTTAGAACAAACCACTTTTCAATATTCTTATGATTTTGTTTAACAATATTTTTTTTCGCAGAACTCGTATACCCATTATAAGCAACCACTCCTACAGCTGCTAGAATTCCTATAATTGCCACAACAACTAAAAGTTCTATTAGGGTGAAGGCTTTACGGTTCATTTAGAATAATACTCACCTATAAGAGGAGCCTTTCCTTTCTCGAGACAAGTTCCTAACTTAAAATAACTTGGTACTTCCCAGCTTGTTAAAAAACTATATCCAACTTCATTGGCTGCACATGAAGTGGGTATTTGTGTCCTATCAACAAAATATGTTGAGGCATCCCAAGCACCATTTAATGCACCATAAGGATTTTTATGAATTGCTTTATAATAAGATGAAAATGCAGCAGCAAACCCCCAATTGTTATTCGTACAATCTATGTAACTTCTTGTGTTGGTGTAATCTATAAAATAATAATATCGTTCTCCACTCACTTCACACCACATTAATCTTGACCCAATATCTTTTAATATTGCAGCATGTCGGTTTTTTAAGACAGTAGTTTTAGCAGCTTTTGTATACCCATTATAAGCAACCACACCAACGGCTGCTAGAATACCAATGATGGCTACAACGACTAGGAGTTCTATTAGGGTGAAGGCTTTCCTATTCATTAATTCTTATTAAAAAGTCCAATAGACAATGTCATGTTGAGCTGTAGGTGGTGATGAACTGGTACTACAGGGAGATTTAAAACAAGTTCGAATAAAAAATGGAGGAGGATTTTGGTTGTCACCCCAATAATGAGTTACACCTTGTTCTGTCGGTGAATTACTTTTTCCTATTGGAAGCTTTTCAGAAGTTTTATAAGGGTTTACAAATCTTGATCCTACAAAGTGATCTCTCATATAACCATCCCATAAGTTAGACCCATGACTACAATCTCTATCAATAGATTTTCCATTTCTGTCAACCATAGTTACTTTTGT
>Ga0114995_10002412_pt1 | contig 12926 bp, 11 predicted proteins | sample ArcticOcean_MG_C_11_FD_87038 | JGI IMG/M metagenome (GOLD analysis project Ga0114995, IMG submission 87038) | Marine microbial communities from western Arctic Ocean - ArcticOcean_MG_CB2_154 | ecosystem: Environmental > Aquatic > Marine > Oceanic | place: Arctic Ocean: Canada Basin | collected... | reverse complement strand
GCGTCTGCTCCAAAACCCCCTAAAACACAGAAATGATGAATTTCTCTTGCTTCACCTGTTTCAACAGCTAAACCTACATTAGTCCTTAGTCCAATTTTAACTAAATACTGATGCACAATACTAGTAGATAATAAACTAGGTAAAGCTATTCTATTTTTAGATATATTTCTATCGGATATAATAATAATATTAGCGCCATTATTTATAGCTTTTTCAGCAGATTTTTTTAATAATTCAAGAGCGCTCTTCATTCCCTTTACACCATCCTCCAAGGGAGATGTTGCATCCAAAACATATGATTTATGCCCACTATCATATGTTTGATCTATATTTTTTATTTTATCCATATCTTTATTGGTAAGTATCGGCTGATCCAATTTTAAACATTTAGTATTAATAGGCTCAAGAGACAAAACATTTTTTCTTGGTCCCAGAATACTCATAAGACTCATAACCATTTTTTCACGTATGGGATCTATAGCTGGGTTTGTTACCTGCGCAAATAGCTGCTTAAAAAAGTTATATAAAGGTTTATACTTGGAAGATAAAACAGCAATTGGTGTATCTGTTCCCATAGAACCAATTGCCTCTTGTCCATCTTTAATCATTGGTGACATTAGAAACTTGATGTCTTCTTGCGTATATCCAAAAGCTTGTTGTAAATCTAATTTGAATTCTTTTGAAAGGTCTTTTTCAATATTAGTTGATTTATCCAGATCTTTTAAAGAAATATTGCTTTCTTTTAAAATAGAAACATAAGGAAATTTATTAGAAAGCTCGTCTTTTAACTCCTTATCTGTAATGATAGATCCTTTTTCTAGATCTATAAGAAGCATTTTTCCAGGCTCAAGCCTCCACTTCTCTTTAATTTTACTCTCTGGATGAGGTAAAACTCCCATTTCTGAAGAAAGTACTATTTTGTCATCATCTGTAATAAAGTATCTTGCTGGCCTTAAACCATTTCTATCTAATGTAGCCCCTATTTGTTTTCCATCTGTAAAAGCCATAGCAGCAGGGCCGTCCCAAGGCTCCATAATAGAAGCATTATACTCATAAAATGCTCTTCTTTTTTCATCCATTAAATTATTATTTTTCCAAGCTTCAGGAATTAAAAGCATCATAGCATGAGCCATACTATAACCCCCCATTGTCAATAATTCTAAGGCATTATCAAAACAAGCTGAGTCGGATTGCCCTTCTGGAATTATAGGCCATATTTTTTTTAGGTCCTCTCCTAAAACTTCTGATGACATAATATGCTTCCTAGCATTCATCCAGTTTACATTGCCCCTCATAGTATTAATTTCACCATTATGACAAATCATTCTAAGTGGTTGAGCTAAATCCCATGATGGAAAAGTATTAGTAGAAAATCTTTGATGTACTAGAGCCAATGCACTAACTACTCTTTCATCTTCTAAATCTGTAAAGTATGCTCCTACAGAATCAGATAAAAGCATCCCTTTATAATTTAATGTTCTAGAAGAAAAAGAGCATATATATATAGACTGCTTTTTATTAACAAGAAAATTATCTTGTCTAAATTTATTAGATATAATTTTTCTAATAACAAAAATTTTTCTTTCGAGAACATCTTGATCTATTTTATTATCATTTAATGTAATGAATGCTTGCTTAATAAGAGGTGCTGTAGAGTTTAATGAGTCAGATACAGATTCTTTATTAGTTGGCACTGTTCTCCAACCTACTATTTTAGCGTGATTCTCTTCTATTATTTTTTCAAATAAATTTTCACAATGCTTTATTACAGCCTTGTCATTTGGAAAAAAAATCTGTGCAACTGCATAACTTCCAGTTTTAGGTAAAATAACCTGGTTTTTTTCGCACTCTTCTCTCAAGAAGCGGTCTGGCATTTGAAGAAGCAAACCTGCACCATCTCCCAATGTAGGATCAGCTCCAACTGCTCCTCTGTGCGTCAAATTATTTAATATTTTTAACCCATCTAAAACTATGCTGTGCTCTTTATTACCCTTTATATTTGCAACAAAACCTATACCACATGAATCATGTTCTTTACTAGAATCATACAGCCCTTGGCTTTGTGGCCTTTCTGCAAAATAAGTATAATTTTTCTTTTTATTCATAGTTTTTCAATTCATTAAAATTTTATTCATACAAAATACATAAGGTTGCGGAGACTAAACAAAATTTAACTCACAAGCAAATATTTAAATTATTAAAATTAATAGGATTAAAATAAAAATTACTATTATATCTTAATTTCATATTAATATTTATTATATTGTTATTAATATAATGATCAATATAGTTTACTTTTATAAATTTTAAAGGAAAATAATAATAAAATGCTTTATTTTGAAGACCTAAATATTGGGCAAAAAATATCAATTGGCCCTATTTCAGTTACTGAAGAAGAAATTATAGAGTTTGCTAAGAAATTTGACCCTCAGCCCTTTCACTTAGATGCCATAAAAGCAAAAGATTCATTGTTTGGAAACCTTTGCGCTTCAGGCTGGCATACTTGTTCGCTGTATATGAGAATGTTATATGATGGTTTATTAGTTAACCTTGCTTCATTAGGTTCGCCAGGTATGAATGAAATAAGATGGATTAAGCCTTTATTCCCTAATGATACAATTACCGGAGAATTAAATATAATAAGTAAAACTCCAAGTAGGTCTAAGCCATCTATTGGGAGCCTGATTATAGATTCTAAAGTTTTTAATAATAAAAAAGAATTAATAATGACTATGCAAAGTATAAGCATTGTTAAAAAACGCAATTTAGACTAGTAAAAGATATTTATGTTAAAAAATGATCTCAAATTTTCCAATCAAAATAATACTGCCGATGGAAGTAAAAGAGCATTTGTAGGTTTTGCAGGCTTAAATACTCTTTGGTTTAATACAGGCACCTTATGCAACTTAGCTTGTAAAGGTTGCTATATAGAGTCGAGCCCCGTTAATGACAAACTTTTATATCTTGATCTAGAAGATGTTGAATATTATCTAAATGAAATTCAAGTAAATAATTGGCCTTGTAAAATAATAGGTTTTACAGGAGGGGAGCCCTTTATGAACAAAGATATAATAGAAATTATAGAATTATGTCTTAAAAAGAAATTTGAAGTATTAGTTCTAACAAATGCTATGCAACCTATGCAAAACAAACTTAATGCCCTACAAAAATTATCTAAATACCAAAATTTAAAATTAAGAATATCTTTAGATCATTTTAGTAAATATGAACATGAGAAAATTAGGGGAGAGAAAACTTGGGATAAGGCATTATTAGGCATAGAATTATTAATTAATAATAATTTAAAGTTTAATATTGCTGCGCGCACATTAAATCAAGATGAAAATTTAGTAAGAGATGGTTTTAATAAATTATTTAAGTTACATAATCTAGAAATTAATGCTTATGATGATAAAGATTTAATATTATTTCCAGAAATGAATACACAGTCTGATACCCCCGAAATTACTACAGAATGTTGGAGTATTTTAGGAGTTGATCCTGTTAATATGATGTGCTCAGATTCAAGAATGATAGTTAAGCGTAAGGAAGATAAGCTCACTCATGTAGTAGCATGTACTTTAATTCCATATGAAGATAATTTTAGCTATGGCAATAAACTGAAAGACTCTTTTAAAAAAGTATATTTAAACCACCCTCATTGCTCAAAATTTTGTGTACTAGGTGGAGCAAATTGTTCCAATAATTAGAAATTAAGGATTAAAATGACATTAAAGCCATATATAAAAGATAACTTAGAATACTATTATACTAAGATTACAAAAAATATTAGAGTAAGTGTTAAAACTGATTTTTTATCTGACCAATCAGATGTAGAAAATAAACTTTGGGTATGGTCTTATCATATCCTAATTGAGAATAATGGAAATAATACAGTTCAATTAGTTGATAGGTATTGGAAAATTACTGATGAAACAGGCCATGTAAAAGAAGTTAACGGTTCAGGAGTGATAGGAAGGCAACCAAACATTAAACCTGGGGAATCTTTTGAATATTCTAGTGGAACCCCACTTAATAAACCTTCTGGATTTATGTTTGGGAATTATAGAATGATAAATGAAAAAAATGAATCATTTTTTATTGATGTTCCCATTTTTTCCCTAGATATTCCTTCAATAAAAAAAATATTAAATTAATTACATAACATTTACTTAATTAAAGCCCTAAAAAAGTTTATTATAAATAATAACTATTTTTAAGGTTAATAAATGAATTTTAGATCTGTTTTATATATCATAGGGCTACTTATTTCTTCCCTAGGTTGCATGATGTTCATCCCAGCTATGTTTGATTTGCTAAACAATAATGATGAATGGGGTGTTTTTGCATCAACAGGCATAATAAGCTTTTTAATGGGAATAACAATAATATTAGCATTTAGAAATAGAAACATCAAAATTGGAAGCAAAGAAACTTTTCTTCTGAGTGTCCTTTCATGGATTTGTCTAGCAGCTATATCCGCCTTACCATTATATTTATCTAATTTAAATTTAAGTTATACAGATGCCTTTTTTGAGGCAACTAGTGGAATAACTACTACTGGCTCAACCATACTTATAAATATAGAAGATGCATCTAAAGGGATATTAATCTGGAGATCAATTCTGCAGTGGCTAGGAGGAGTTGGCATCATTGTGATGGCTGTTGCTGCTTTACCCTTACTACATATGAGTGGTTTTCAACTATTTTTTTCTGAGCAAGCAGAGCCAGCTGATAAGCTTAAAGAAAGAGTTAAAAATTTAGCTACTTCTATAATAATAATATACGGCGTTTTTACTGTTATATGTGCATTATTATTAAATATTGTAGGAATGCCATTATTTGATTCGATTTGTCATGCCATGACTACTATCGCAACTGGAGGGTATTCAACTCAGAATAACTCAATAGGACATTATGACAGCCTATCCATAGAAATAGTAATAATACTAGGAATGATAATGGCTAGTCTTCCATTCATCTTATTTGTAAAAATGTATAACAATGATATCAAATCAATATTTTTAGATAAACAAGTCAGAGGGTTCTTTTTATTATTATTACTATCTATATTTATTATTGCAATTTGGCTTAATACCAAATTAAATATTAACTTTATAGATGCTATAAGATTTTCTGCATTTAATGTGATTTCTGTAATTACTGGCACAGGGTATTCTACAGAAGATTTTTCTAAATGGGGTGGTTTTGCTATCGGCTTATTATTTATATTTATGCTTGTTGGGGGTTGTACAGGATCAACTACAGGAGGTATTAAAATATTTAGAATACAGATTTTATTTAAGGTAATCCTTCAACAAATACAAAAAGTAATTAGACCTCACCAAATTGTAAAAATTACTTACTCAAAAGCATTAATAGATGACAAAACAACTTTATCTATTTTAGCTTTAATATTTTTATTTATAGCCTCTGTTTTTATTATTGCTGCAATACTATATTTCATGGGCCTTGATCTATTAACATCCTTTTCTGCTGCCGCCACTTCTATTGCTGTAGTGGGGCCAGGCCTAAGTAATGAAATTGGCCCTACAGGGAACTTTAGCTTACTTCCTAATCAGGCTAAATGGGTGCTATCAGCAGCAATGATTATTGGCAGATTAGAATTTTTAGCTGTTTTAATATTAATAATGCCATCTTTTTGGAAGAGATAAATTATACAATATCATTCATAGATTGCATATATCTTGTTGATATAAATAGGTTTTTTATTATATCTATTATTTCTCTTTATATATTTCTAACATATCTTTTCTACTGCCTTGATGTATTACATCATAGACATAATGAAAGTATAAATACTCTAATTCCTTTTCATAACCTTTAAAATTACTTAAAACTTATACTTAACTTAGTAATATTAATAGAGAGAATATAATTATGGATTCTGGTCAAAAAAATATTGAAGATGCATCATCACGTTTTCAAAATAGCTTACCTATTTCATCTGATGAACTTTTAAAAAAATTAGATAAATGGAACATAGCTTATAAATGTTATAATCATGTTCCACTTAAAACAGTTGAAGAATCTAAACTTATTCAGAATCAATTTCTAAATACTACTGAAGGTGGAGGACATATTAAAAATCTCTATCTTCGTGATCATAAAAAAAATAATATTTTAATAGTGGCAGAACAAGATTGTTTAATTAATTTAAAGAAGTTAAAAGTATCTCTTAGTTCTGGTCGTTTATCTTTTGGATCATCTGATAGATTGATGCAAAATTTAGGGGTAAGATCAGGTGCTGTTAGTCCATTTGCAATGATTAGTGGTGTAAAAAATAATGTACGTTTGTTTATAGATAAAAATCTAAAATCATGTATAAAAATTTATGCTCATCCTCTTGTAAATGATAGAACCTTGGAACTTTCAATAGTAAGTCTTGAATTATTTTTTAGTAAAGTTGGAGCTACAGTAAATTGGGTTGATTTATAGCTTAATATTATACAGAGTTAGACTCAGAAGAATTAGCAAGAACAGGATTATATGATGAATGAAGCTTAGCATATGGTGGTGGTGTACATAATATTCTCATTTTATTATTACTTTTTTTCTTTTGCTTTCTTCAATAAATACTCTTTGTGATCTTTTTTAGAATCCTTCCCTCCATTTAATTGACTTATCATAGGTTGATCTAATACCCTTAGTAATTCAGGCTGTGCTTTCTTATCTTTTTTATCTGTAGTTTTCATTTTAATTCTCCCCACTAAAACTCTACCATATAAATAATTATCTACAAATACCTATAATAGGTAGTCGATTAATTAAACCTATAAGTTAGACCTTTATTAATTCTCCTCATTAAACTTATACTTAACTTAGTAATATTAACGGGGAGAATAAAATGACTAACTTATATTTATTTAATCTCTTTCATTATTAACTTCTATAGGGGATTCAAAATATTTTATATCAGGAGCAGAATATCTTTCAGATAAATATGCTATTCTTTCAGAATCAAACCAGTTATAAGCATTTTCTGCATTATCAAATATATATACTCCCCCTGCAGTATTAGTATCATGATTAACTAAATAGTTTTTTCTGATTAATCCCTTAGTTTCTTTATATATAGAAGATGTTTCTATAAATTTATCTTCGATATTAGTATTTTCTATTTTAAAATTTACTATCACTACAAACATTTATAGCTCCTTTTTTATATTACCCATTAATTTATATTTAATTTTATTACAAAGCTCTAAAAAATCATTTTGAACCATAACTAACGCAGGGACTAAAAGCAAAACTAAGAAAGTTGTTGCCAATAAACCAAAAACTATAGTAATTGCCATAGGTTTTAAAAACTGAGCTTGCGTACTGCCCTCAAATAAAAGAGGAATAAGTCCAGATATAGTTGTTAATGAAGTTAAAATTACAGCTCTAAAACGTTCACAAGCACCATCAATTACTGCACTAAAAATATTAATCCCTTTTCTTATTTTATCATCTATTGTTGAAACCATAATTATAGAATCATTTATTACAATTCCAGCCAATCCTAAAAGGGCCACTAATGAAAGAATAGTAATATTAAAACCTGTAATCCAATGACCTAGTATAGAGCCTAAGGCTGCAAAAGGAATAATACTCATGACTATTAATGGTCGCAAATAGGATGAAAAAACTCCAGATAAAATTATAAATATTAAAATTAACCCTATCATTGTGCCAATTTTCATATCGTTTAAAGTTTCATTTTGTTCCTCCGATCTTCCTGCTAGCCTCCAAGAAAAACCCTCACTTACAATAACCTTATCTAACGGCCCATCTGAAAGAGCTTTTAATATTGTAGCAGGTGCTATAATATTTTCATCTATTTCAGCAATAATTGATATTTCAGACCTTCCATTTTCTCTTCTAATAATAGAAAAACCTTTTTCATAAGTAATTTCTACTATCTGATTAAGAGGAATAAAATTGCCAGCTGGAGACATAATAAACATATTTTTTAAATCCCCTTCTTTTAATTTATCATTTTCATATCTGACCCTAATAATTATTTCTTCTTTTCCATCAGAAAATCTTTTCGCAACTATACCTCTAAATGCTGCACGAATTTGCTCTGCTATACCTAAAGTAGTAAATCCCAATGAATGTCCTAATGGTCTTAGTTTTAAAACTAACTCTTCTTTGCCCCAAGGAAGATCATCCTCAATATCGCTTATACCCTCATATTGGGCTAAAATAGCCTTTACCTCATTAGTTACTTTTTTAATTTTATGCATATCATTATTATTAGATATAATTCTTACATCTATGTCTTTACCTGGCGGACCACCTGTTCTAGATCTCATTGTTAGGGATTCTAATCCTGCTGGCCTATTTAATGTTTTCTTCCATAAGTTTATTAAAGTACTTACTGAGGTTCTCCTAATATCAGAAGGAACAAGTTCCACTACCATAGAACCCAAATGTTGACCTTGTATTTGTTGAACACTTCCTTGCAAGCCTAATGACTTTCCTATGACAGAAAAATAAGTCTTAACCACATTATTAGTATCTATTATCATTAAAGAATTCTCTAACTCTTTAATCATAGCCTTTGTTTGATCTTGATTAGTACCAGGAGAAAAATTAAAATTTACATAGACTATGTCTGGTTCTGGAGAAGGAAAAAAAACAAAAGCTACTCTTCCCCCTGACAGTAGACCTAAAACAATTATTAAGATTGCAAAAGTAAAAGATAAAGTAATATACCTGAACTTCACAGCTGAATTTACTAAGCTATAAAAGTATTTATTTTTAATAATATTAAAATATTTATTGAAGCTCATGCGAAAATTAGAAATACTATTTCTTTTATCTTTTAATGCATGAGACAAATGACCAGGCAAAATTAAAAAACATTCAATTAAAGAAGCAATTAATACTGCTATAGCAACTAGAGGTATAGCTTCTATAACCTGTCCAATTATTCCAGAAATTAAAAAAATAGGAATAAATGCAGCAACAGTCGTAATAGCTGCGGTGAAAACTGGAACAAACATTTTACTGGCACCTTTATTAGCAGCTAAGAATGAATCATCTCCATTTTCATGACAAGTTTGGGTATATTCTGCAACTACAATTGCGTCATCAACTATGATTCCTAACATCATTATGAGAGCAAATAAGCTTATCATATTTATACTTTGTCCACTTATTAGCATTACTCCTAATGTTCCAGATAGAGCAATTGGGACACCAAAAGCAACCCAAAAAGCAACCCTTCCTGATAAAAATAAAAAGAGAATTATAACTACTAAAATTAACCCTCCTAAACCATTCTTAATGAGCAAACTTATCCGATCCCTTACGTACTGAACGCTTAAATCGTATATTTTAAGATTTAAATTACTTGGAAGTTCTTTTTGGTATTTATCTACATAATTTTCTAAAATTTTTGCCATTTTAAGAGCATCTCGACCTGTAGCCCTCTTAATATCTAGACTAATTGCCTGTTTATTATTAACTAAACCATATTGTCCCTCAATGGCATAATTTGTATATATATTAGTAATGTCTCCTAAATTTATTTGCTCACCATCTTTTCCATTAACCATTGGAATAGTTTTTAATTGCTCTTCTGTGTTCTTTTGCCCAGATATTTTTATTTTTCTTCTATCAGTTCCTTCAATAGTTCCTGCTGGGAAGTCTTTAGAAAAAGCAAAAATATTATCTGCTAAATCTTTTATTGTTTTTTTAAATGAAAATAATGTTAAAGGTTCCACAGCAACAATTATTTCTTTATCCCTCATACCTAGGATATCAATTTTATCTATTCCTAAATTTAAAAGATCATCATTAATAACTTGTGCAACTTCTCTGAGCTTATCTTCTGAAATATCTCCATATAATAAAATTCTACCAATAGTTTCGTAGCGAATAATTCTTCTAACTTTTGGTTTATCTGAATCTTGAGGAAGACTTAATATTCTAGTTACAGCTGAATTTACATCCGATAGTGCTTTTTGCATATCCGTATTCTTAGCAAACTCAATACTTAACTGACCTACGCCCTCTCTAGCGGTAGAGTTAACTTTTCTTACTCCATCTATAATCCTAACTTCTGGCTCAATAGCTTTAATAATTTGATTTTCTACATCTCTTGGGCTTGCACTTTCCCAATCCACACTAATTGTAATTAAATCAAAACCAAAATCAGGCAATGATTGTACATTTAACTTCAATATGCCTAACAGACCAAATAATAATATAATAACCATTAAAACATTAGAAGCAGTTTTATGAGAAGAAAAAAATTTTAAAATATTCAATTTAATTTACTTTCTTGCTGATCTACGGAGCTAAAATATTTACTTGCATATCATCCTGCATATTGCTCAGCCGAGTCACTGCAATATTCTTTCCTGATAAACCATCATCCTCAATTAATATACCATTAGACTCTTGACTTATGATTTTAATTTTTTGTTTTTGAAGACGTCCATTTTTTATTATAAAAATAAATTCATTATTAAAAACAGAAGATAGTGGAACTAATATAGACTTAGATGAAACCAGTTGTTTTAAATTTACTTCTACAAAAGCTCCTAAAGGTATATCAGATGATTGCGGGGTAATATCAGCATATAAATTTATGCCTGCTATTTCTCTATTAATTAAGCCATCAATTCTATTAATTACAGCTTTGCTTTTATAGTATTTACTTCCTACCAGCCATTTAATATTAATATTTGCACCTATACCTTTATTAGTAAATTTATTCAATTTGTGGTAATCTACCCCTCCTATAGAGAACTTTACTTCTAAAGCATCTGAAGCACTTAATTCAGCTAATACTTCATTTGAGGATATTTCTTTGCCTACTTCCATATTTAACTGAGAAATATAACCTGAGTAGGGAGCAAATACTTTGGTCCCTTTAAGGTCATTATTCAATCTAACGATAGTATTATTTAATTTTTCTACTTCTTCTTTATAAGTTTCTACTTCCATAACGAATGAGTTCGTTAACTCTTTATTGTCTATTAATTTTTCTTCTTTTAAACTAAGGGACATTCTGTGTTCATCTATAGATTTTTCTGAAAATACATTGTTTTTGTTTGCTAATTTTTTATTAAGTTGTTTTTTTATAATATTGCTTTGAGTGATTAATTCTTCTCGTCTTAAAAGTCCAGTCTCTATTTTAGAATTTAATTTTTTAATATTTAATGCAATTATTTTCTTTGATAAATACTTGTCTTGTAAATCATTTTTGATATTAAATGAATCTACTTCAAACATAAAATCATCTTTTTTTAAAAGAGCTCCATTATTAATGTTTTTTCCAACTTTAATAATCCTACCTTTATCTCTATATTTTACTTTAATTATTTTAGCACTTATAACCTCTCCATATGCCATTATATTAATAGTATTTTCTTTAGAAATTAATTTTATAGTTTCCACAAGAGGATAATCAATATTATCTTCTTTTTGACTTGTAATAGGGCTCGTCCTAGCAAATATAACATAGATAATTACGGCTACTATAATTATCATAAATGATACTAAAAAACTTTTTAACATACTTTTCATAGATACCCTACCTAACATGATACATCTTTATACTTGATTTATAATCATTAAGATCTTTTACATACTAAAATTTAATTTAATTTGGAATTAAGTAATTTTATGAATTCATTTTTTTCATAACCACTATTTATTTGTTCATAAAATTTTACTTTTACTAGCCCAGGTTTTTTTATAAAACCTCTTTTTTCCCAAACCACTCCCGTGCTCATATAAACAGGGACGATTGCAATATTTAAATGTTTATATAGAGCGTATATTCCAGATTTTATATTCACCTTATTCTTTGGCTTGACTCTAGTTCCATGGGGAAATATAACAACACTTTCAAAACTCTTCAAATTATTCTGTATTTTTTTTAGCATTAAAAAAATAGATGATGCTCCACCTCTCCTATCTATGATTATATGCCCGCATCGCCATGCAAATAAGCCATAAAATGGTATATACAAAAGCTCTTTTTTAAGAACATATTTAATATTTGGAAAATATGCTAAAAATAATATAGTTTCTAAAGCAGACTCGTGACGCACTGCAAATATAACTTTTTTCGTTGAATAAATTTCTAAGCCTTCAATATTTATTTTAATACCACAAATTTTATTTAGCATATAAAGTGTAATTTTCGCCCATCCACTAGAGATTTTTACACTTAAATTTTTTGAAATTAATACAGGGAAAAATACTATGCCAACTATAGCACTAAGTAAGAAAAACAAAATATTAAATATTAAAGATTTTATAACTATCAATTGATTAACCATAAATAAATTACTTGAATATGTGATACAATATATTTTAGATGTTCTTCATAAATAAAATATGATTTACTATCAAACTCAAAATAATCTTTTATTTTAAAGTTAGTGGATTGTATGGGGTATGGTGATATTTTTATATTTGGCATAATAGCATTAAATAGTAATAAAGCACGTTGCATGTGCCAACTATCAGTTACTAAAATTATATCATTGATATTATATTTTTTAAGCCACAAACTTGTCTCTATAGCATTTCCAAGTGTATTGTGAGCAGTATAGCCTAATTCGATCCTATTTTTTTTTAAATCCTTATTTTTTATGATTTCGGCATATTTTACTCCTTTAGCAACACCTGTAATTAACATCCTAGATTTAATATTATTAGACATTAAATCTATGCCAGAAACTAATCTTCCTGTATTTCCTGTTAAAACCACTATATTATTTACATTATTTTTAACTATATATTGTTTATCAATATCAAAAATAAACTTTAAAAATGATATAAAATATAATATTAATATACCACCTAAAAAAATGGCTATTTTAAATTTATTCAATTTTAATTCTCATATACTTTTTAAGCATTATTAAGACAACGATATACTGAGAATAAAGAAT